>Ga0209050_1000106_pt1 | contig 224396 bp, 202 predicted proteins | sample Araplavi_mTSA_r2_FD_184276 | JGI IMG/M metagenome (GOLD analysis project Ga0209050, IMG submission 184276) | Arabidopsis root microbial communities from North Carolina, USA - plate scrape MF_Cvi_mTSA_r2 (SPAdes) (version 2) | ecosystem: Host-associated > Plants > Roots > Endosphere | place... | reverse complement strand
GACGTGGGTCCTAGCATGCCGCGCAACCCTTCTGGAGCACCTGTCGCTGATGCAACCCCAAGCTTTCTACCGCGCGGTGGCGGACGATTTTAGCGCCGTCGACGGCATCATCAAGAAGCAGCTGACCTCCCGAGTGCCGCTGGTATCGAAAATCGGCGACTACATTACCTCGGCCGGGGGTAAACGCCTGCGTCCTTTATTGGTGCTGCTGTGTGGCAAGGCCCTGGGTCGCGAAGGCGACGACCTGCGCCTGCTGGCCGCCACCATCGAATTCCTGCACACCGCCACCCTGCTGCATGACGACGTGGTCGACATGTCCGGCATGCGTCGTGGCCGCTCGACCGCCAACGCCATGTGGGGCAATGCCCCGAGCGTACTGGTGGGCGACTTCCTGTACTCGCGCTCCTTCGAGATGATGGTCGAGCTGGGCTCGATGCCGGTGATGAAGATACTTTCGCAAGCCACCCGCATCATCGCCGAAGGCGAAGTGCTGCAGCTGTCGAAAGTCCGTGATGCCAGCACCACCGAAGAGACCTACATGGAAGTCATCCGCGGCAAGACCGCGATGCTCTTCGAAGCCTCGACCCACAGCGCCGCCGCCCTGGCCGGCGCCACCGAAGAGCAGAGCGAAGCCCTGCGCACCTTCGGCGATCACCTGGGCGTGGCCTTCCAACTGGTGGACGACCTGCTCGACTACCGTGGCGACGCGGAAACCCTGGGCAAGAACGTCGGCGACGACCTGGCCGAAGGCAAACCGACCCTGCCGCTGATCTACACCATGCGCGAAGGCACGCCGGAACAGGCAGCCCTGGTGCGCCAGGCGATCCAGAAAGGCGGTATCGAAGACCTGGAAAGCATCCGCGCGGCCGTGGAAGCCTCCGGCTCCCTGGACTACACCGCGCAACTGGCCCGCGACTATGTCGCTCGCGCCATCGCCTGTCTGGAAGCCCTGCCGCCGAGCGAATACCGCGACGCGCTGGTGGAACTGAGCGAATTCGCTGTAGCCCGCACCCACTAAGATTCGATCGCTAGCCCCGCTCCAGCCCTGCGCAGGAGCGGGCTGGCTCGCGATGCTTTCTCGCCCAATCCCCCGCGATACCCCTTCCCCGGGCAAAACCCTATATAATGTGCGCTTTTTTAGCCTTCCTGAATCCGAGGAGTCTTAGTGAGCACGTTGCCACCCTGCCCGAAATGCAATTCCGAATACACCTATGAAGACGGCGCCCAATTGGTCTGCCCGGAATGCGCCCACGAATGGTCCGCCAACGGCGAAGCCGAGGCCGCATCCGATGAAACCGTGAAAAAAGACTCGGTCGGCAACGTCCTGCAGGACGGCGACACCATCACCGTGATCAAGGACCTCAAGGTCAAGGGCACCTCGCTGGTGGTCAAGGTCGGCACCAAGGTCAAGAACATCCGCCTGTGCGATGGCGACCATGATATCGACTGCAAGATCGACGGTATCGGCCCGATGAAGCTCAAGTCCGAGTTCGTCCGCAAGGTCTGATATTCCGGCTATCGCCCCGTGCCAGCCACGGGGTGAAGCCCTCCCCGCTCCCGTCAAACTCCCCGCCTCTCCCGCCACCTATCAAAAGGCCAGCCCTTTTGACTCACAACAATTTCCACACAGAAAAAAGCAGAAACCGCCAATAGGTACTTGCTATTCATTGAATAAGAATTATTCTCATTGAAACCCATCAAGGAGATGAGACTCATGACTTATTTGATCGACGCATGGCTGGACCGCCCACACCCTTACCTGCGAATCCTGCATCGGGAAACCGGGGAAGTCTGTGCGGTACTGGAAGAAGAAGCCTTGAACGAGCTACAGGATCAGGGCGACCTGGACCTCAATGGCCTGAGTTCCAGCGAGCCGGTGGTACTCAAGGAACTGGTGCGCAATCTGTTTCTGTTCTGCTATGCACGGGCCTTGCGCCCTGCCGGAACAGCCGAAGGGCAAGGCCTGAGCGCAAAAATACGTCTATGACCCCACCTAAACCCTCTGCCAAGGCGAACCTGCTCGCGATCCGTACACCGCACACACGGCGTATGGATCGCGAGCACGCTCAGCCCGGCAGCTGAGGCTTACAGAACGTCGAGCAGCTCGACGTCAAACACCAGAACGCTGTGCGGCGGGATGCTGCCAACGCCTTGCGCGCCGTAAGCCAGCTCGCTCGGCACGTACAGACGCCATTTGCTACCGGCATTCATCAGTTGCAGCGCCTCGGTCCAGCCAGCGATCACGCCGCCGACCGGGAATTCCGCAGGCTGGCCGCGCTCGTAGGAGCTGTCGAACACAGTGCCGTCGATCAGGGTGCCGTGGTAGTGGGTACGCACGCTGTCTTCACGGGATGGCTTGGCGCCTTCGCCCTGGGTCAGCACTTCGAACTGCAGGCCGGAGGCCAGAGTGGTGATGCCTTCGCGCTTGGCGTTTTCAGCCAGGAAAGCCAGGCCCGCGCCAGCAGCGGCTTCAGCCTTGGCAGCAGCTTCGGCCTGCATGATTTCGCGGATCACCTTGAAGCTGGCGGACATTTCTTCCTGGCCTACACGGCTAGGCTTGCCGGCGAACGCGTCGGTCAGGCCAGCCAGGATGGCGTCCAGGCTCACGCCCGGTGGCGGGTTGTCACGCAGCTGGTCGCCCAGCTGACGGCCGATACCGTAGCTGACGCGGGTTTCGTCGGTGGACAGATTTACTTCGGACATGACACTGCTCCGCTGTGCGGACGGCTCGGAAATCCGCCGTGCGTACACAGCGCATCCCGGGACGCCCGGAACCAAAAGGGCGAGCAGACTAGCACAGATGCCACGGCGATGAACGCGCGTCCCGCCTGTCAGGCAGGACGAACGGCGAGGGGCACCCGCAGGCTGTCATCGGTATTGGCCGAGAGGCCGCACATCTCGTCATGCACTGAAGCGTGGATCAGGTTGAAGGGCAGCTTGGGAAAGGCATGCAGCACTTCCCGGGCATGCTCCACCGAACGCAGATGCAACATCTGACCGTGGGCGTCGCTCAACGGATAGGCTGCCCCGTGCATCCGCGCCTCGAGCAGATAGATACCGCCTTCGAGGGAGATCAGGTTCAGCTCGTCGATTTTTCCGGCGACGGCATAAGCATTCAACTCGTGCAGGTTCATGGGTGCACCTCGCGCAGTTCAAGCCCGTGACCCCTACAGGGATATGCCTCGGCCGGTAAAAGCACAAGCCACAAACGACGCCGCCCGTCCGTTTCACAACGGCCGGGCGGCGCGGCTACAGCGGTGGTCAGGCGATCAGTGCTTGGTCAGCTTGTCCAGATAACCCATGGCGAACGCCGAAATCACGAAGGTCATGTGGATGATCACGTACCACATCAGGTACTGCGGCTCGATGTTCTTCGCATCCATGAATACCCGCAGCAGATGGATCGAGGAGATCGCCACGATGGACGCGGCCACCTTCATCTTCAGCGAGGAGGAGTCCATCTTGCCCAGCCAGTTGAGCTTTTCCTTGTCCTCGTCGATGTCCAGCTGAGACACGAAGTTCTCGTAGCCGGAGATCATCACCATCACCAGCAGGCCGCCGACCAGTGCCATGTCGATCAACGACAGCAGCACCAGGATCAGATCCGACTCGGCCATGGAGAACACGTTGGGGATGACGTGAAAGACTTCCTGGAAGAACTTCAGGGCCAGGGCGAGCAGCCCCAGGGACAGACCAAAGTAGATCGGCGCCAGCAGCCAGCGCGAGGCGTACATTGCATTCTCGATAAAACGTTCCATTGAATCTCACACAGGTCTGAAAACGGCGGCGAGTATATCAGCCGGCCAAAAGCCCATAAACCGCAACGAAATCCATTGCCTGCGCGTCTGCCAAAGCGTTTTTCTGCTAGTGTCGCAAGCACTTGAACAGCTCAATGACATCGGACAGGAAGCCTGGAGAATGGATTTGCGATTGCCTTTGGCGGGTACCGGCCTGTGTATCGCGGTACTGCTCAGCAGCGGCTGCTCGCCCAGCGACGAGAAGCAGCAAGTCAGCCTGGAACAGAAAACCGCACAGTTCGAACAATCCCTGGACGCCATCCAGGATCCCAAGCTCAAGGACGCCATCGCTGACCTGGGCGGTTCGCTGTTACTGCTCGAGCGTGCGCAACTGCGGCTCAAGAGCAAGCCCATCGAGACCGAATACGGCGATGACGCCCTGGCCCTGCTCAAGCACTACCCCAGCCCGCAGGCCCTGGTCGACACCTACCTCAACGGCCTGTTCGTACTGCGCAAGAGCTCCAATTCCGACTACCTGACCGACCTGCAGCCGGTGTTCCCCTTCAGCTTCAACATGCCGGCGCAATTCCCCTTCCCCCACGGCCTGGAATGGCAATCCGTAACCCTGAGCAACGGCAAGGTCATCGCCTTCCAGCCCGAATGGTCGGAAACCGATCCCGGCATCCAGTTGAGCCCGTCCAGCTCTAACCTGACCAATCCGGATGACCTGACGGTGACCTACCCGTTCATCGAAGGCGTGGAAGTCGAAAACAAGAACCAGCCCCAACCCGTGACGTTGCAAGGCAAAGCCGAAGTGATTGCGCCACACCAGGTGCTCACCTTCGAACTGGGCAAGGCCGATGTCGGCAAGCAACGCAGCGATAAGAATGTCAGCGTGAAACTGCTGTCCCTGGACAAGAACAGCGCCGAAATCGAGTTGACCAACAACGCCCCGCTATCGCCCGAGCTCAGCGAGACGCCGCTCAACCCGTTGCTGGTGCAGGCACGCGATACCACCGGCCAGATCCTTTCGCGCTCCGGCTCGATCAACGAGAACAGCCAACAGATCGCCTTCTACGCCAAGCAGCTCGCCGAAATGCAGAAGCAGAAGGCCTGGAGCCAAGCGTTCGAGCAGCAGCTTGAAGAAGAGCGCAAAACCTTCGAGCGCGAGCAGCACAGCCATTACACCAAGGTGTATTTCAACGGCCTGATCGACAAGCTCGAAGTCAACGTGCTGGATTTCTCTGGAGCCACCGTCACCCGCAAAGACCTCAACCTTCCGGTGCGGCGCTTCGACCCTCTGACCACCGACAGCAAGATCCAGCCCCTGCCCATGCCGGTAGTGGTGTATGACGACCAGGCACCGAACTACCTCAAGGGCGCCAACCTCGACGAAGACACCTTGAAAAAAAGCGTGGTCGTGCATCAATCCACCGAGGACGCCAGCGCGGCGCGGATCGAATTCGACCACCCGAAAACCTTCAATGACGAGTTGCTGGGCACCTCCTTTTCTACCAGCGACAGCCCGGTGACCTTCTTCACCCAGAACGAAAACGGCAAACGCGGCGAGCCCATCGAACTGCCCTCGGAGGCGGTCGAGGTCGACCCGCTGCGCAGCTCGATCACTTACGACCTGACCCTGTTCCCGGAAACCCCGGCTTACGCCGTCGGTGCGATCCCGCTGTTTCTGGCCAGCATCGAGAAGAAGGCCCTGCCCGTCAGCCAGTTGCCCAAAGGGCTTGAACTGCAGGGCAATGCGCTGATCGTCGACCAGCGCCTGTTCCCGTCCGAAGCCTGGCGTTTCTACGCCAAGGACGGCAGCGGCCAGTATCTGAAGGAGATTCTTGCGGTCAGCCATGAGGCGCCGGCAAACGGCCCGGCCCTGTTCGACGTGCATTATTTCTATGGGCAACCCACCGAGCTGGAAACCTACCAGCGCAGTGAACTCAACACTGTCGAATATGGCTTTGAGGTCAAGCTCGACAAGCTGGAGAACCCGCCACCCGCCGAGTAGGACTCAGCGGTAGGGATTAACGGGAAATCGCATCAATGGCGGCAGCGTTCGCCATTGATCTGCCGTAGTTGCGCCTGAAGGTGCAGGCACCAGATCTGCGGATCGTCGGCCAGCTCATAGCCGTGAGTGGTCAGGCTTTCGACGATGGAATCAAGGATGGATTCGGCCACGCTGGGACCGCAGAAAGGTCCCTGGGCCTTGATGGCCGAAGGTTGTTCGCCGGCCATTCCGGCGGCGAACAGTAGGGTCCACATTCCGTTATCTCCCGCCAGCGGGCGGATACTGCACTCGATACGGGTGACCAGGCCAAGACACTGGCGAGTAAGGCAGAGGTTGCGCGACATGGCGGCGACCCTCGGTAGATCCGGTATTCAGCCCTCATGTGAAGACTGTTTCGATCCAGTGACGACTGTCGTTCTCCTGCCCTGAGAATAGGAAGAAAAGCCTGATAAGCAAAGTTGACCGGCTGAACAGGCGCCGAATGGTCTGCTCGCAAAAATTGACGCCAGCGCACTGGCGCCGCGACGAAGGCCGAGCCCTCGTCGCGGCAGGGCTCAGGCCGGCTTGGTTTCCACCAATGCTTCTTGCGCCTGCTCTTTTTCCGCTTCCTTGAGGTCCTCCTCGCTGACCATTTCAGCGATGACCCGCAGGCGCTCCACCACCCGCGCGTTGACACTGCCTTCCGGGAACTGGCCATCCGCATCCGGCTCGCCCGCAGGCTCGCCGACCAGCAGGCTCAGGGCCTCGTCGGCCTGGCGCACGGCATACACGTGGAATTGCCCGGCGCGGACCGCCGCCAGCACCTTCTCGTCGAGCATCAGGGTGGCGACGTTGGCGTGAGGAATGATCGCGCCTTGCTCGCCCGTCAGGCCCCGTGCTTCGCAGAGGCGGAAGAAGCCCTCGATCTTCTCGTTGACCCCGCCAACCGCCTGCACCTCGCCGAACTGGTTGATCGACCCGGTAATGGCAAAACATTGCTTGAGCGGGGTTTTCGACAAGGCCGAGATCAGCGTGCACGCCTCGCCCAGCGACGCACTGTCGCCATCGACATAACCGTAGGATTGCTCCAGCGCGATGCTCGCCGAGATCGCCAGGGGGAATTCCTGCGCATAACGGCTGCCCAGGTAGCCGGTGAGGATCATCACGCCCTTGGAGTGAATCGGCTGGCCGAGATTGACCTCGCGCTCGATGTCGACGATACCGCTGCCCCCCGGATAGACCGTGGCGGAAATCCGCGCCGGCACGCCAAAGGCCGAGTCGCCCACTTCCAGCACGGTCAGCCCGTTGCACTTGCCCACGGCGGCGCCATCGGTGTCGATCAGAATGATCCCTGCCAGCATGTCGTCGAGAATCCGCGCAGAGACCCGCCCGGTACGGGTGGCCTTGGCTTTGAGCGCCCGTTCGATATGCCCGGCATCGGTCATCTCGTCCGAGGCCAGGTGACGGATGAAGTCCGCCTCGCTGACCAGCTGGAACAGATCGCCAATACGCGCCGACAAGCGCCCCTGATGTTCCGCCAGCCGGGCGCTGTAGGTCGCCAGACGCGCCACCGCATCCGCGGTCAGCGGCGCCATGCCTTCTTCGGAGGTGCGGGTTTTCAGCAGTTGGGCGAACTGTTCGAGGCTCTCGTCCACCATCGGGATGTCTTCGTCGAAGTCCACCAGCACGCGGAACATTTCCTGGAAATCCGGATCCAGGTCCTGCAGCGTGTAGTACAGCTGGCGAGCACCGATGATCACGACCTTGACCTGCAACGGGATGTGTTGCGGGGTCAGGGTCACGGTGGCCAGGCGCCCCAGTTCGCCCAGCGGCGACTCCATCTTCAGCTTGCGCGATTGCAGGGCCCGCTTGAGGGCATCCCAGACAAAGGGTTCGCTGAGCATCTTCTCGGCTTCGAGAATCAGGAAACCGCCGTTGGCCCGATGCAGGGCACCCGGACGCAGCTGCCGGTAAGTGGTGTAGAGCGCGCCCTGGTCGGTGCTGTATTCGATGCGGCCAAACAGGTTGTCGTAGGTCGGGTGCGGCTCGAACACCACCGGCGCGCCGCCACTGGCCGGATGGCCGACCACCAGGCTCGGACCGTACTGTTCTTCCAGCAGCTTGCGGGCCACGGCATCGGTCTTGCTGTCGTCCACCAGTTGCTCGACCACGGTCTTGAGCAGGTACACCTGCATGGCTTGCAGGTAGCCACACACACCGGCGTTTTCCGCGTACTTCTCGGACAGCGGCGCCAGCAGCGGCTGCAAGGCCAGGGTGATGGTTTCTTCGTTGAGGTGACGCAGCTGGTTGCTCGACTCGCGCTTCCACTGCGGCAGGCTCGCCAGCTCTTCGTTGAGGCGTTCTTCCAGGGCGGAAATGTCCTCATGGAAACGCTCGCGATCGGCCTCGGGCAATTGCGCGAACTCAGCCTCGTCCAGCGCCTTGCCGTCGAGCATCGGGGTGAAGGCGATATTGCTGCTGTCGCGGTACAGCGCGACGTCCTTCTCCAGCGCCAGACGCTCGATCACATCGAGGGCCCGGTCGTAACGCTGGTTGAACGCACGGTCGATGGCGCTTTTCTTCTGTTGATAGGACGGATGCTCGAAGACCGCCGGAAAGGTCGCCAGCAGGTTGTCGATCAGGCCGTTGATGTCACTGATGAATGCGCCCGCGGCCCCCGAAGGCAGCTCCAGCGCGCGCGGCTCGCGCGGCTCATCGAAATTGTTGACGTAGACCCAGTCGGACGGGGTCTGCAGGCGTTTGCCCTCAGCCTTCAGGTAGCGTTTGACGAAAGAGAAGCGGCCAGTGCCGGGCTCGCCCATGACAAAGACGTTGTAACCGGGGCGTGGCATGGCCACACCGAACTGCAAGGCTTCGACCGCACGTTCCTGGCCAAGCACACCGCGAAAGGGCTCCAAATCATTGGTGGTCGAGAAGCTGAACTGTTCAGCGGAAAACGGACGGGTCAGCGCTTCGGGCGCTAGACGCAAGCTGGCAGCAACAGGATCAGGCATCGGGCTTCCTTACATCAGGCGGGGCAGATGGGGCATTCTGGCGCCGGGTACAGCGGCTGGCAAGGCGCGAGGCAGCGAAAGCGCGGACAGATCCCAGGCGCCACGCGGACAGCATAAAAACCGTCTATTTCAAGGAATGTCATGCAAAAAAACACGGAACCCTTGGAATCTGCCTAAACTCCAACCTGCGCGGCTGGACTAATAACCGGCCCACTGGCGCCGACATGGGCCAGAACCCTTGTCCATTGGTTTGCACACAAAGAGAACAAAGCTATGAAACGGATTCTTCTCGGTACTCTCTTCACCGCTGTTTCCATCAATGCAATGGCCCAAGCGCCAGGCGGTCCGGATTGTGGGTGGGGCAACCTGCTGTTCGAAGGACAGCGCGGCACTCCGGCTCACTTCCTGGCCTCCACCACCAACGGCACCTCCGGTAACGCGACCTTCGGTATGACTTCCGGCACCAACGGCTGCTCGACCAACAGTGCGCTGACTTACGGCGGCAAATCCTGGTTTGCCATGAATGGCATGATGAACGAGCTCTCCGAAGACATGGCCAAAGGTGAAGGCGAAGCGCTGACCACCTACGCCGTGGTTCTGGGCGTCGCTCCCGAAGACCGCGCGCACTTCGCCGCCGTCACCCACGAGCACTTCCAGCAGATCTTCAGCAAAGCCGACGTGACCGCGGAAGATGTGCACACCAACACCCTGGCCGTGCTGAAAAGCGATGCACGCCTGGCCAAATACGCCACCCCGGCTTAATCTCGACCCGCCCGCTCTTTTCGGGGAGCGGGCTTTTGTTTTTCGGACATGACCCCTCCCGGGTCTTTGTTTTTTCCGACTCAAGTTGCCCACCATGCTCAAACGCCTTGCCTCCCTGGCGCTCTGTGTCTGCGCCCCGCTGTCCGCCGCGCCACAAATCGACCACTCACGTTTGCAGCAACTGGCCAACGATCCGTTCTGGATTTCCCTTGGCCACTACGAAACCGCCAAGCTCGGGGGCTGGCGCAGTTATGTCAGCGACCCGAAGTTTTTCCTCGCCAGCGACGGCGCCGAACACCCCGACGCCGAACTCAAGGCCACGCTGAACGCGCTCTACGCCCCCGCCAGCAGCGGCAACCAGCATGCTCAATGCGTGTACCCCGCTCGCACCCGCTGGCTCAAGGCCCAGCTGAACCTGAGCGATCTGCCGACGGTGGACTGCAATGAATTCAACCAGTGGTTCAAGGACGTCGCGCCCCACAGCACGGTGATGATTTTCCCGGCGGCCTACCTGAACAGCCCGTCGTCGATGTTCGGCCATACCCTGCTGCGCATCGACCAGGCCGATGTGCAAAGCAACCACACCGCCCTGCTCAGCTACGCGATCAACTTCGGCGCCTATATCGAAGGCTCGGACAACAGCATTCTCTACGCCTGGAAAGGCCTGATGGGCGGCTACCCCGGGCTGTTCGCCCTGGTGCCCTACCAGGAGAAGCTCTCGGAATACCGCAGCCTGGAAAACCGCGACCTGTGGGAATACCGGCTGAACCTGACCCAGGCCGAAACCGAACGCATGGTCGAGCACGTCTGGGAACTGAAGCAGATCAAGTTCGACTACTTCTTCTTCGACGAGAACTGCTCCTACCGCTTGCTCGAGCTGCTGCAAGTGGCGCGCCCCAACCTGCGCCTGACCGGACAATTCCCGCTGACGGCGATTCCCACCGACACCGTCAAGGCGGTCAAGGAAGCCGGCCTGGTGGAGAAAATCGAGTACCGCCCGTCCCGCGAACGTGAGCTGCTGGAGCGCGCCAAGCCGCTGAGCAGCGACGAGCAGCAATGGGTACTGAAGGTCAGCGCCGACCAGCAACAGCTGCAGGAGCCGGCCTTCAAGGCCCTGCCGCGGGACCGCCAGGCACTGATCATCGATGCGGCCTATCGCCTCGAGCGCTACCGGGCCAATGGTCAGGAGCGCGATCCGCAACGGGCGCAGCGCAGCTTCGAGCTGTTACGGGCGATCAACCGCAACCCGCCGCCCGAACTGTCCATCGAACGCCCAGGCCTGCCGGAAGACGGCCATGAGTCGCGCACCTGGCAGGTCGGCGTGGGCACCCGCGGCGACCAGGCTTTTGGCGAATACGGGCTGCGCATGGCCTATCACGACCTCAACGACAACGCCGAAGGTTTCCCCCTGGGTGCACAGATCGAAATCCTGCAGATGAAGCTGCGCCAGTACGAAGGCAACAATTGGCAGCTGCAGCAACTGGACCTGGCGACCATTCGTTCGCTGACGCCGCGCAACGAACTGCTGCAACCCTGGTCCTGGCAGGTCACCGGCGGCCTGGAACGAGTGCCGGGCAAACACGACGATGAAACCCTGGTCAGCCATGTCAACGGTGGCGGTGGCGGCACCTGGCAGCTCAGCGAGAACATGCTCGGCTTCGCCCTGGGCACCGTGCGCGTCGAGCACAACGCCGATTTCGCCGGTTTCATCACCCCGGCGGCCGGTTTCAACACCGGCCTGCTGTGGAAAAACCCGCTGGGCAATTTCAGCGTCGAAGCCAAGGGCGACTACTTCACCAACGGCGAGGTGCGCCGCAGCCTGAGCCTCAACCAGCAATGGGAACTGTCGCGCAACCTGGGCCTGCGCCTGAGCGCCCAGCGCGAGTTCAGCCACCTGGCCACGGCGGAAAACGAGGTGATGCTGGAGCTGAAGTGGTACCACTACTGACCCCCGGTCGCATTCTCACCGTGCTTTCACAAACCCCTGACGAATCCCCTTCTAGACTTCCTCTATGAGCCATTGAGCGGCGTGGGAGTCAGAGATGTGGCGGTATGCGGTGGTGGCATGGCTGGCGTTGCTGAGCGGTTGTGAGACGACCCACGAGCAGTTGCTCAAGCAAGGGTATCCACCGGCCTTCGCCGACGGCTTCGAGGACGGCTGCGCCAGCGGTCGCCAGGCTGCCGGGGCGATCAACGGCGAATTTCGCAAGAACGTGCCACGCTACCTCAAGGACCCGCAATACGCCGAGGGCTGGAGCGACGGTTTTCGCCAGTGCCAGGCCATGCTGGAAAACCAGGATCGCAATGACTATCGGCAACGTCACTGGGACGAACGCGAACGCGCCTGGCAAGAAGAAAAAGACCGCGACGCCGCGCGAGCCTATCGCTCGCAGTAAGTCGTTTTCAGACATGGCCCGAAACCAAAAGGCTGCGACCATGGCCCAAACCTTCATTACGGGAAAATTCCCATGAGCCGAGCCTTCGTCAATGAGGAACTGACTGCCGCCCAGGCCGACCAACCCGTGGAGCGGCAGATCAGCGCGCAGCCCAACTACGTCACCCCACAGGGCCTGAGCGAACTGCAGGCCAAGGTCGCGCTCCTGCAAACCCGGCACAACCAACAATCGGCGCTGGGCGACCAGGCGGACCCACAGCAGCTGGCCGATATCGAACGCGACCTGCGCTACTTCAACCAGCGCCTGCAAAGCGCCCAGGTGGTTCCCCAGGCGACATCGCGCTCGAAGGTGCAGATCGGCAGCCGGGTCATCTTCGCCGACGAGCACGGTACCGAGCAGTGTGTGCAACTGGTGGGAGAGGATCAGGCCGATGTCGCCAAGGGCCTGATCAATTGGGGCTCGCCGCTGGGCCGCGCGCTGCTGGGCACCCAGCTTGGCGATGAAGTGCTGTGGCAGCGCCCGGCGGGCGATCAGTTGATCGAGGTGATCCGCATCGACCCGGCTTAAACCACGCCCTGGGCCAGCATGGCATCGGCGACCTTGACGAAGCCGGCGATGTTCGCCCCTTTGACGTAGTTGATCCGGCCGTTTTCTTCGCCGTAATGCACGCAGGCGTGGTGGATCGACTGCATGATGCCGTGCAGCTTGCTGTCCACCTCGCCGGCGCTCCACAGCAGGCGCATGGCGTTCTGCGACATCTCCAGCCCGCTGACCGCCACGCCCCCGGCGTTGGACGCCTTGCCCGGGGCGAACAGAATGCCGGCCTCGATAAAGATATCCACAGCCTCCAGGGTGGTCGGCATGTTCGCCCCTTCGGCTACGCATATGCAGCCATTGCGCAGCAGCGTGCGTGCCGACTCGGCGTCCAGTTCGTTCTGGGTAGCGCACGGCAGCGCGATATCGCAGGGCAGCGCCCAGGGGTGCTGGCCGGCGAGGAACTCGAGGTTGAACTGCGTCGCCAGCTCGCTGATGCGCCCGCGCTTGACGTTCTTCAGCTCCAGCACCGCCTGCCATTGCTCCTCGGTCAGCCCGGCCTCGCAGTACAGCGTGCCTTCGGAGTCCGACAGGGAGATCACCTTGCCGCCCAGGTCCATGACTTTGCGCGCCGCGTATTGCGCCACGTTGCCGGAACCGGAAATCGCCACGCGCTTGCCTTCCACCCGCTCGTCACGGCGCTTGAGCATTTCTTCGGCGAAGTACACGCAGCCGAAACCAGTGGCCTCCGGACGGATCAGGCTGCCGCCGTAACTCATGCCCTTGCCGGTCAGCACCGACGTGAACTGGTTGCTCAGGCGCTTGTACTGGCCGAACAGAAAGCCGATTTCCCGGGCGCCCACGCCGATGTCCCCCGCCGGCACGTCCACGTCCGAACCGATATGACGGTACAGCTCGCTCATGAAGGCCTGGCAGAAGCGCATTACCTCGGCGTCGCTCTTGCCCTTCGGATCGAAGTCCGAGCCGCCCTTGCCGCCGCCCATGGGCAACGAGGTCAGGGAGTTCTTGAAGGTCTGCTCGAAGGCGAGGAATTTCAGCACCCCCAGGTTGACCGAAGGGTGGAAGCGCAAACCGCCCTTGTACGGGCCGATGGCGCTGTTCATCTGGATGCGGAACCCGCGATTGACCTGGACCTTGCCCTGATCGTCGACCCACGACACACGAAACACCACCGCCCGCTCCGGCTCGCAGATACGCTCGAGAATGCCCGAGGTCAGGTAATGCGGATTGGCCTCCAGGAATGGCCACAGGCTGCGCAGCACCTCTTCCACCGCCTGGTGGAATTCAGGCTGGTCCGGGTCGCGCTTTTTCAGGCGGGCGAGGAAGTCTTCGACGGATTCGATCATGGGAAAGTCTCGGAAAATTTATTGTCGTTAACGGAGATTTGCCCGGGACTTTAGCAACTCGAACAGCACCATGACAGAGCAAAATGTCGCAGTTATGAATTTAAATGGTGCAATTGATATAAATTTTTCGCCATTTTCGGCCTTTCACGCACCATTCAGGGGATTGCTGCCACACGCAACGCCCCATGTTGGCGATCCCAGAAAACAGGCAAAAAAAACGGAGCCCGAAGGCTCCGTTTCTTTCAAGCAACCGGCCCGGATCAGGCCAGTTTCTTGTGACGCACACGGTGCGGTTGGGCCGCCGCGTCGCCGAGGCGCTTCTTGCGATCGGCTTCGTACTCGGTGTAGTTGCCTTCGAAGAACACCGCTTGCGAGTCGTCTTCGTACGCCAGGATGTGGGTCGCGACACGGTCAAGGAACCACCGGTCGTGGGAGATCACAATGGCGGCGCCCGGGAAGTCCAGCAGGGCTTCTTCCAGGGAACGCAGGGTTTCGACGTCGAGGTCGTTGGACGGTTCGTCGAGCAGCAGGACGTTGCCGCCCTCTTTCAGGGTCAGGGCCAGGTGCAGACGGCCACGCTCACCACCGGACAGGTCCTTGACGAACTTCTGCTGGTCGCCGCCCTTGAAGTTGAAACGACCGACGTAGGTACGCGACGGAATCTCGTAGTTGCCGATGCGGATCTGGTCGGAACCGTCGGAGATCTGCTGGAACACGGTCTTGCTGCCGTCCAGGTCCTCGCGGCTCTGGTCGACGCAAGCCAGTTGCACGGTTTCACCGACTTCGATGGTGCCCGAGTCCGGCGTTTCCTTGCCCATCAGCATGCGGAACAGAGTGGATTTACCCGCGCCGTTACCGCCGATCACGCCGACGATGGCGCCTTTTGGCATGGAGAACGACAGGTTGTCGATCAGCACGCGATCGCCGTAGCCCTTGGTGACGTTCTTGAACTCGATGACCTTGTCGCCCAGGCGCGGACCGGCCGGGATGTAGATCTCGTTGGTTTCGCTGCGCTTCTGGAATTCCTGCGATTGCATTTCTTCGAAGCGGGCCAGACGGGCCTTGGATTTCGACTGGCGAGCCTTGGCGCCTTTGCGCACCCACTCCAGTTCTTCCTTCATGGCCTTTTCATGGGCCGACTGCTGCTTGGATTCCTGGGCCAGACGATCGGACTTGGCTTCCAGCCAGCCCGAATAGTTGCCCTCGTAAGGAATACCGGCGCCGCGGTCGAGCTCGAGGATCCAGCCGGCGACGTTGTCCAGGAAGTAACGGTCGTGCGTGATCGCAACCACAGTGCCCGGGAAGTCGTGGAGGAAGTGCTCCAGCCAGGCCACGGAATCGGCGTCCAGGTGGTTGGTCGGTTCGTCGAGCAGCAGCATGTCCGGGGCGGACAGCAGCAGGCGGCACAGGGCCACGCGACGTTTTTCACCACCGGACAGGTGTTCGACCTTGGCGTCCCAGGCCGGCAGGCGCAGCGCATCGGCGGCGACTTCCAGCTGGCGCTCCAGGTTGTGGCCATCGCTGGCCTGCAGGATCGCTTCGAGCTTGGCCTGCTCGGCGGCCAGCTTGTCGAAGTCGGCGTCCGGATCGGCGTAGGCCGCGTAGACCTCGTCCAGGCGCGCCTGGGCGTCCTTGATCACGCTGACCGCTTCCTCGACCACTTCACGCACGGTCTTGGCCGGGTCCAGCTGAGGTTCCTGGGGCAGGTAGCCGATGTTCAGCTCGGGCATCGGACGGGCTTCGCCCTCGAACTCGGTGTCGACGCCCGCCATGATTTTCAGCAGGGTGGACTTACCCGAACCGTTGAGGCCCAGCACGCCGATCTTTGCGCCCGGGAAGAACGACAGAGAAATGTTTTTCAGGATTTCCCGCTTCGGCGGAACAACTTTTCCCAGCCGATGCATGGTGAAGACGTATTGAGCCATGATGAACCTAGCGTCAGTGACTGATGAATGAAGAGCGGGCGAAGCCCGGGCCAGGCCATGCGCGGCGCCGGCATTTGATCGCGATCAATGCCTGCGTACGGAAAAAGCCTGATTGTCTGGAGCTGGAGCGCTCCCGCGTAACCGGCAAAGCTACCTCAATGGCCGGGCAAGGTCCAGCCAGCCAGGGCTGGCACTTTGCCACAACTCAAGGCATGCTAGCCGCCCTTCGGGCGTCCGGCTTATAGTGCACGTCGCGCCAGTCCAGCCAAACCGCAGGATCACAGTTTGTCCAATGCCACTCCGCCCTCTTCCCTGCGCGCAACTGCGCCTGCGTCCGGCTCGCCCCTGCGCGGTACCCTGAAAGGCGTGCTGGCGACCCTGGTCCTGTTGCTGCTCGCCCTGCTGTTCTGGCAACTGCTCGATCAACTGCAACAGACCCGCAAAGACCAGCGTCAACACGCGATCGACTACAACGCCGACCTGGCCGAACACATCAGCCTCAACCTGGCGCTCAATGCGCAGATCGCCCTCAACCTGCTGCCGATCGTCGAGCCCCCCCAGGATGCCGAACAGCAGCAACTGCTGCTGAAGAAGCTGCAATTGTCCCTGCCCGACCTGCAAAGCATCGCGCTGCTGGATGCCAAGGGCCAGCTCATCAGCGACAGCGACGCCGACGGCCAGGACGCCGCCTGGCTCGCCGAGCTGACCAGCCGCAGCCGGGGCCAGCGCTACTACTACAGCAATACCAGCCACGGCGCGCTGGTCCAACTGCTGCTGCACCAGCCCAGTGGTGCACTCAAGAGTTACTGGGTACTGCGCCTGGCTCCCTCCTTCGCCCAGTCCCTGAGCCCCAGCCCCGACCAGGGTTTCCAACCGACCTGGGTCATTGAAAACCGCCTGAACCAGAAAGCCCTCAGTCGCGACGACGGCAGCAGCACCCCGGTGACCACCGACGACATAGCCAACAGCGTGCTGGTCGCGCCGCTGGGCAACAGCGACTGGCAATTGCGCGGCCTGTTCGACGATCGCGCGGTGATCGAGCAACTGTTGCCGGCGTTTATCGCCAAGTGCCTGCTGGGGTTGGCGTTCTCCCTGCTGCCGGTGATTGCGCTGCTGAACATGCGCCGCCGCCAGCGTCAGTTGCACGAAGGGCGTCGGCGCTACCAGGATATTTTCGAAGGCACCGGGGTCGCCCTTTGCGTCCTGGATATCTCCGGGCTGCCGGCATTTCTCGACAAGGCGCAACTGCACGACAGCGAACAGCTCAAGGCCTGGCTGGAACACAACCCACAGCAGCGCCAGCTGCTGCTGGAAGAACTGCGCGTCACCGAGGTCAATCAGGTGGCCTTGCGGCTGCTCAACGTCGACTCCTGCGAACAGGCCTGGAAACTGCTGATCGAAGGCAGCCCGCTCCACAGCAGCGCTATCGGCAACCAGCTGCTGGAAACCGTGATCAACCAGCACAAACAGCTGGAGCTGGAAATCCGCCTCAGCGACGCCCAAGGCCATGACCAGCATCTGTGGCTGGTGCTGCGCCTGCCGGAAGACCCCGCCGACTATCGGGCGGTGATCCTCAGCATCAGCGACATCACCAGCCGCAAGCTCATCGAGCTGTCGCTGCTGGAGCGCGAGGGCTTCTGGTCGGACGTGGTGCGCACCGTGCCGGACCACCTTTATGTGCAGGACGTCATCAGCCAGCGGATGATCTTCAGCAACCACCACCTGGGCCAGACCCTCGGCTACAACAAGACCGAACTGCACCAGATGGGCGAGTACTTCTGGGAAATCCTCCTGCACCCGGAAGACGCCGACCTCTATCACCGCCTGCGCCAGGAACAGCGGCATGCCGGCTACCTGCAATTGCTGCAGTGCCATTTGCGCTTTCGCCACCGCAGCGGCCAATGGCGCTGTTTCGACATCCGCGAACAGGCCCTGGCGCGGGACAAGTACGACCAGGTCACGCGCATCATCGGCGTGGCCAAGGACATCACCGACCAGATCGAAGCCAGCGAATCCCTGCGCGACAGCGAACGGCGCTATCGCATGCTCGCCGAAAGCATCAGCGACGTGATTTTCTCCACCGACAGCCAGATGGCCCTCAACTATGTCAGCCCCTCGGTGCAGTCGGTACTGGGCTATGACGCCGAGTGGATCTTCCAGAACGGCTGGCAATCGACCATCGCCAACCCGCAACAGCTGACCGGCATCTATGCCTTGATGGAGCGGGTCAGCAAGGCCCTGGACAAACCCGAGCAACTGGCGCGATTGCGCAACCAGGTGCAGACCCAGTTGTTTCTGTTCGACTGCCTGCGGGCCGACGGGCGCAAGATTCCGATCGAGCTGCGCCTGGTGCTGGTGTGGGACGAACACGGCGCCTTCGAAGGCGTGCTCGGAGTCGGCCGCGATATCAGCCAGCAGCGCCGCGCGGAAAAAGACCTGCGCATGGCGGCCACGGTATTCGAGCACTCGACCTCGGCGATCCTGATCACCGACCCGGCGGGCTACATCGTCCAGGCCAACGAAGCGTTCAGCCGGGTCAGCGGCTACGCGGTGTCCCAGGTGCTCGACCAGTTGCCGAACATGCTCACCGTCGACGAACAGCAGGAAGCCCACCTGCGCTATGTGCTCAAGCAGCTGCACCAGCACAGCACCTGGGAAGGCGAAGTCTGGCTCAAGCGCCGTAACGGCGAGCACTATCCTGCCTGGGTCGGCATCACCGCGGTGCTCGATGACGAAGGCGACCTGGCCAGCTATGTGTGTTTCTTCACCGACATCAGCGAACGCAAGGCCAGCGAGCAGCGCATTCACCGCCTGGCCTACTACGACGCCCTGACCCACCTGCCCAACCGCACGCTGTTCCAGGACCGCCTGCATACCGCCCTGCAGTCGGCGGAGCGGCAGAAGTCCTGGGTGGTACTGATGTTCCTCGACCTGGACCGCTTCAAGCCGATCAACGACTCCCTGGGCCACGCCGCGGGCGACCGCATGCTCAAGGAAATGGCCACCCGCCTGCTCGATTGCGTCGACGATGACGACACCGTGGCGCGCATGGGCGGCGATGAGTTCACCTTGCTCCTGCAACCGCGGACCAGCCGCGAGATCGCCCTGAACCGGGCGATCCACGTCGCCGAGCAGATTCTCGCCAGCCTGGTGAAGCCGTTCGTGCTCGAAGGCCGTGAGTTCTTCGTCACCGCCAGTATCGGCATCGCCCTCAGCCCGCAGGACGGCAACGAGCTGAGCCAACTGATGAAAAACGCCGACACCGCGATGTACCACGCCAAGGAACGCGGCAAGAACAACTTCCAGTTCTACCAGGCCGACATGAACGCCAGCGCCCTGGAACGCCTGGAGCTGGAAAGCGACCTGCGCCATGCCCTGGAACAGCAGGAATTCATCCTCTACTACCAGCCGCAGTTCAGCGGCGACGGCAAGCGCCTGACTGGCGCCGAGGCGCTGCTGCGCTGGCGCCATCCGCGGCGCGGGCTGGTGCCGCCGGGGGACTTCATCCCGGTGCTCGAAGAACTGGGGCTGGTGGTGGATGTCGGCGACTGGGTGATCAGCGAAGCCTGTCGCCAGCTCAAGGCCTGGCACCAGGCCAAGGTCCGGGTACCGAAGGTCTCGGTGAACATCTCGGCCCGCCAGTTCTCCGATGGCCAGCTGGGCATGCGGATCGCCACCATCCTCAAGGACACCGGCTTGCCGCCGGCCTGCCTGGAGCTGGAACTGACCGAAAGTATCCTGATGCGCGAAGTCAGCGAGGCGATGCAGATCCTCGACGGCCTGAAGAACCTCGGCCTGAGCATCGCGGTCGACGACTTCGGCACCGGCTATTCATCGCTGAACTACCTCAAGCAGTTCCCCATCGATGTCTTGAAGATCGACCGCACCTTCGTCGACGGCCTGCCGTCCGGCGAGCAGGACGCGCAGATCGCCCGCGCCATCATCGCCATGGCCCACAGCCTGAACCTGGCGGTGATCGCCGAGGGCGTGGAAACCCATGAGCAGTTGGACTTCCTGCGTGAACACGGCTGTGACGAAGTCCAGGGCTACCTGTTCGGCCGGCCGATGCCGGCCAACAGCTTCGAAGGGCAGTTCAGCAACGACGCGCTGTTCATGTTCGACTAAAAAGCAGCGGCAAGCTTCAAGCGACGAGCGGCAAGATAGAAGCCGTTCGCCTGCAGGCTTCTAGCTTGCGGCTTGCAGCTTTCCACTTGAAGCTGATTTGCGTGCGACATGATGTCCTTTCATATGCCATCTAAAACCCGTTGGGTTAGAATGCCCCCCTTTTCTGCCCCGATCCTTGAGGACCGCCATGTTCAGCCGTGATTTGACTATTGCCAAGTACGACGCCGATCTCTTTGCCGCCATGGAGCAAGAAGCCCAGCGCCAGGAAGAGCACATTGAGCTGATCGCTTCGGAAAACTACACCAGCCCTGCGGTGATGGAAGCTCAAGGCTCGGTACTGACCAACAAGTACGCCGAAGGTTACCCAGGCAAGCGTTACTACGGCGGCTGCGAATACGTCGACGTGGTTGAGCAACTGGCCATCGACCGCGCCAAGGAGCTGTTCGGCGCCGACTACGCCAACGTTCAGCCGCACGCCGGCTCGCAAGCCAACGCCGCCGTTTACCTGGCGCTGCTGTCGGCTGGCGACACCATCCTGGGCATGAGCCTGGCCCACGGCGGTCACCTGACCCACGGCGCCAGCGTTTCCTCCTCCGGCAAGCTGTACAACGCCATCCAGTACGGCATCGATGCCAACGGCCTGATCGACTACGACGAAGTCGAGCGCCTGGCGGTCGAGCACAAGCCGAAAATGATCGTGGCCGGTTTCTCTGCCTACTCGCAGGTCCTGGACTTCCCACGCTTCCGCGCAATCGCCGACAAGGTCGGTGCTTACCTGTTCGTCGACATGGCTCACGTTGCCGGTCTGGTCGCCGCTGGCGTCTACCCGAACCCGGTGCCTTTCGCCGACGTGGTCACCACCACCACCCACAAGACCCTGCGCGGTCCACGTGGCGGCCTGATCCTGGCTCGCGCCAACGCCGACATCGAGAAGAAGCTGAACTCCGCGGTATTCCCGGGCGCCCAGGGTGGCCCGCTGGAGCATGTGATCGCGGCCAAGGCGATCTGCTTCAAAGAAGCGCTGCAGCCTGAGTTCAAGGCCTACCAGCAACAAGTGGTGAAGAACGCCCAAGCCATGGCCGGCGTGTTCATCGAGCGCGGTTTCGACGTGGTTTCCGGCGGTACTCAGAACCACCTGTTCCTGCTGTCGCTGATCAAGCAGGAAATCTCCGGTAAAGACGCCGACGCCGCTCTGGGCAAGGCCTTCATCACCGTGAACAAGAACTCCGTGCCAAACGACCCACGCTCCCCGTTCGTCACCTCCGGCCTGCGCTTCGGTACTCCGGCCGTGACCACTCGCGGCTTCAAGGAAGCCGAGTGCAAGGAACTGGCTGGCTGGATCTGCGACATCCTGGCCGACCTGAACAACGAAGCGGTGATCGACGCCGTTCGTGAGAAAGTCAAAGCCATCTGCAAGAAGCTGCCGGTATACGGCGCCTGATTCGCAGAGCGTTGCATGAAAAGCCCGGCCTTCGCGCCGGGCTTTTTTTCGTCCGCGAATTGTCTGGCCCGGGACCTGTAGCCGCTGCCGCAGGCTGCGATAAGGCCGAAGGCCTTCCTGCGATCTTCAGAGTGTCGCGGCCGTGCCGGCCGATCGCAGCCTGCGGCAGCGGCTACAGGACCAGCACCACTGGTCAGACCGGTCATGCCAATTTTCGGATCTGCCCTTGTATTCGCGGGAAAATCGGGCATAGACTGCGCCTGCACTGGACATACCGGTAAGACCACAATAATTAAGTCCCGAATCTGATGCGCTCCGCGCACGGCAGCCGGGACACCGACCAGGATTCCCCTCATGCTCAGATGGTGCTCGCGTTCGATTTTCCTCCAGGTAGTCCTCGGACTGATGCTCGGCATCGTGTGCGGACTGACACTTCCCGAATACTCCTCGCAACTCAAGCCACTGGGCGATGCCTTTATCAAGCTGATCAAGATGCTGATCGGCCTGATCGTCTTCTGTGTGGTGGTCAGTGGCATCTCCGGCGCCGGCGACCTGAAAAAGGTCGGACGCATCGGGCTCAAATCCGTCATCTACTTCGAAGTCCTGACCACCATCGCCCTGGTGATCGGTCTGGTCTTCGCCTTCACTACCGGCATCGGCAGCGGCGCCAATATCCACCTGGAGCAGCTGTCCGCCGCCGACATGGGCGACATCGCCCAGCGCAGCCAGCACATGCACGGCACCTCCGAGTTCCTGATGGGGCTGATCCCCAACTCGGTACTGGGCGCCTTCGCCGAAAACAATATCCTGCAAGTGCTGCTGTTCTCCGTGCTGTTCGGCAGCGCGCTGAATCTGGTGGGCGAAGCCGCTTCCGGCATCTCGCGGCTGATCAACGAACTCAGCCACATCATCTTCCGCATCATGGGCATGATCGTGCGCCTGGCGCCGATCGGCGTGTTCGGCGCCATCGCCTTCACCACCAGCAAGTACGGCCTGGACTCGCTACAGCACCTGGGCAGCCTAGTGGGCCTGTTCTACCTGACCTGCTTCGCCTTCGTGGCCGTCATTCTCGGCATGGTCATGCGCTGTTCCGGCCTGCGCATGCTGCCTTTCCTCAAATACCTGCGCGAAGAGCTGCTGATTGTCCTCGGCACCGCCTCCTCCGACGCCGTACTGCCACAGATCATGCGCAAACTGGAGCACCTGGGCATCGGCAGCTCCACGGTCGGCCTGGTCATCCCGACGGGTTATTCGTTCAACCTCGACGGTTTCTCGATCTACCTGACCCTGGCCATCGTCTTCATCGCCAATGCCACCGGCACGCCATTGTCGATGTCCGATTTGCTGACCATCCTGCTGGTGTCACTGATCACCTCCAAAGGCGCCCACGGGATTCCCGGTTCGGCGCTGGTGATCCTGGCCGCCACCCTGACAGCGATTCCGGCCATCCCGGTGGTGGGCCTGGTGCTGGTGCTGGCAGTGGACTGGTTCATGGGCATCGGCCGGGCGTTGACCAACCTGATCGGCAACTGCGTCGCCACCGTGGCCATTGCCCGCTGGGAAAGAGACATCGATATCCAACGCGCCAACAAAGTCCTGAGCGGCCAGCAGGGCTATGGTTTCCAACCGCGAAAACCGCTGCCCGGCGCGCAGCAGCAGGAGTTCTGAGGCATGCCTTGTGCCTGTTGCCGGCAGGCACAACAATCAGCGCCTGCCATGGGCCTCATCCGCCATATACCAGGGAGTGAACAGTGATCACCTCGTCAACGGTTGTAAATTCAGTGGTAGAAAAGCTGCGCGCGGCCTTGGCCCGTGGCCAATGGCGCTCCGGCGACATGCTGCCGGGGCAACGTGAATTGGCCGAGCAACTGGGCATCAGCCGCCCGAGCCTGCGTGAAGCGGTGACTGTTCTGGAAACCCTGGGCCTGGTGCGTTCCATGCCCGGCAAAGGCGTGGTGGTGCTGGAAGCCAGCCTCAACGAACAACCGACAACGGACAGCGGCGTGGCGGGCGCCAGCCTCGAGGATGTGCTGCAACTGCGCTACACCCTTGAGCCGTTCATCGTCGGCCTGGTAGCGCAGTCCATCAGCAGCAAGGAAGTGGGCCAGCTGCGCCTGACCCTGATGGACATGCGCGAGGCCCTGGAGGCCAACGACAGTGAGGCCGGAATGAACGCCTACATCGCCTTCCATGAAGAGCTGTTCACCCTGACCTCCAACCCGATCTTCCAGAACGTGGTGCAGCAGACCAGCAACGCCCTCAAGCAGAGCGCGGAGATCCTGCGCAACTCGCCGGAACACCTGGCCGAACGCCTGGAAGAAAACGAAGCGGTGGTCCGGGCGATCCGTAACAAGAACAGCGCGCTGGCCAGTGCCGAAATGCGCCGGCACATCCTCAAGGAAGGCCAGCGCATGGGCATCGAGCTGAACATCCCGGACGACCATCTGGGCAACTAAGCCGCACAACACTTTCGTATCGGTAACCGGACTGGAGACAGGCCATGGCCAGCTACGCCTTGAACAAACTTGCATTCCCCCTCCCCGGTGCCCTGCCACGGCGCCGCACCGGCGAGAAAAAACTGCTGGTCGACGATGTCTATCCGCAGATTTTCGATGCCATTCTCGAACAACGCATCGCCCCCGCCAGCCGTTTCACCGAGGACAGCCTCGGCGAAGTGTTCGGGGTCAGTCGCAGCATCATTCGTCAGGTCCTGGCGCGCTTGTCCCACCAGCAGGTGATTATCCTGCGGCCCAACCACCGTCCCCAGGTGGCGGCACCGGACCATGAACAGACGCGGCAGATCCTGCACGCTCGTCGCCTGACGGAAATCACCCTGGTCAGGCTCGCCTGCCAGCAACCGGCACCGCGCAACCTCAAGCGTCTGCGGGAGCTGATCGCCGCTGAGCGCGACTGCATCGACCGCGGCTTGCGTGGCCCGGCGATCCGCCTGTCCGGCGAGTTCCACCTGCAATTGGCCGAGGTGGCCGGCAACGCGCCGCTGGCGCACTTCCTCGGCAGCCTGGTGCCGCTGACGTCACTGGCGATTGCCCACCATGAAATCCGCGCCTGCAGCCATTGCGCCTGGCAGGAACATGCGGCGATTGTCGACGCCATCGAAGATGGTGACGTCAAGGCCGCGGTCGCCTTGATGACCGGGCACCTGGATCACCTGGAGGACAGGTTGCTCAAGGCCAGCGCGGGTTCGCAGTAACCGGCGTTTCGCGAACGCGCTCGCTCCTGCGGACCGGAGCGAGCGTGCCCGCGATAACCTCACAACAAGGCTGTAACGAAACTACTGCGCCGCCATCCGGGCGAACCCGGCACGGATCTTCTCTTCCGGCAGATCGTCGGCAATGAACACAATCACGCTCTCCCGCGTCTCGCCTTCGGCCCATTCGGTATCCCAGTCGAAACCGTACAGCTTGAGCACGCCCTGGAACACCAGGCGCCGTGGCTCACCGGCAATGTTCAGCACGCCCTTGTAGCGCAGCAGCTGCTTGCCGTGCTCTTCCAGCAGCTCGTTCATGAACTCGCTGAGCCGGTCGATATCCAGCGGCGCGTCGGTGCGCAGCACCAGGCTGGAAATACGATCGATGGAGGGCGCCTTGCTCACCGGACGCAGGCTGACACCGCCACCCAGGTCGGCATTCAGGTTGAAGCCACGCACATCCAGCAGCTCGGCCAGGTCGATGCGGCCATGCTCGACCACACGGATCGGCGCACGGCGGTTGATCCGGGTCAGGCGCTCGCTCAGCGCGTTGAAAGTGGGCTCGTCTACCAGGTCGCGCTTGCTCACCAGCAGGCGGTCGGCAAAGCCGATCTGGGCCTGGGCGATGGTCTGGGTTAGGTGATGCTCGGCGTGCTTGGCGTCCACCAGGGTGATGATGCCGTCGAGGATATAGCGCTCGCGCAGTTCTTCGTCGATGAAAAAGGTCTGGGCCACGGGCGCCGGATCGGCCAGCCCGGTGCATTCGATCACCAGTCGGTCGAAGGCGATCTCGCCGCTGTCCAGCCGCTCGAGCAGCAAGAACAGCGCCTTGGTCAGGTCGGTATGGATGGTGCAGCAGACGCAGCCGTTGGACAGCGTCATCACTTGCACCGGCTCGTCGCCCAGCAACTGGGTGTCGATGCCGGCATCGCTGAATTCGTTTTCGATCACGGCGATTTTCAGGCCGTGCTCGGCCTTGAGCAGATGGCGCAGCAAGGTGGTCTTGCCGGCGCCGAGGAAACCGCTGAGAACGGTGACGGGAATAGGATTTTGCAAAACAGGATCTCCCACGCATAAAAACGTAGGAGCCGGCTTGCCGGCGATGGCGTCCAAAGAATCGCTATCGCCGGCAAGCCGGCCCCTACATGGGTGTGGCTTAAACGCTGTGCTTCAACAGCATTTCGGCCCGGCTTTGCCGCCGTACCGCGCTTCCTGGCGTTCCCGGAAGAACGCTTCGTACGACATCACCGGCTTGTCCGGGTGCTTGGTCTGCATATGCTCGACGTAGTTGTCGTAGTCGGGCATGCCGACCATCAGGCGCGCGGCCTGACCGAGGTATTTACCGAGGCGACTCAGGTCATTGAACACGATTGCAATCCTCGATTACGCATCCGGCAGTGCATGGAATGGCGATTCTTTATCCGTGCGTTCTTTTTTACCCCAGGCGGAGATACCCACCTTGAGGGCGTAGAACAGGATGCTGAATACCACCAACAGGAACAGCACCGTCAGCGTGGCGTTGGTGTAGGCGTTGAAGATCACGTGCTGCATCTGCGTGATGTCCTTGGCCGGTGCGAGGATCTGACCATTGGCCAGGGCATCGCTGTACTTCTTGGCCAGGGCCAGGAAACCGACTGCCGGGTTGGCGTCGAACAGCTTGATGAGGCCCGCGGTGGTGGTGCAGATCAGCAGCCAGGCAGCTGGCAGCAAGGTCACCCAGATGTAGCGTTGGCGCTTCATCTTGATCAGCACCACGGTGCCGAGCATCAGCGCGATACCCGCCAGCATCTGGTTGGAGATGCCGAACAGCGGCCACAGGGTGTTGATGCCGCCCAGCGGATCGATCACGCCCTGGTACAGCAGGTAACCCCAGAGGGCCACGCAGCCAGCAGTGGCGATCAGGTTGGCGGTCCAGGACTCGGTGCGTTTCAGGGCTGGCACGAAGGAACCCAGCAGGTCCTGCAGCATGAAACGCCCGGCACGGGTACCGGCGTCCACCGCGGTCAGGATGAACAACGCTTCGAACAGGATCGCAAAGTGGTACCAGAACGCCATGGTGTTCTCGCCCGGCAGCACATGGTGGAGGATCTGCGCGATACCGACCGCCAGGGTCGGCGCACCGCCGGCACGGGCCAGGATGGTGGTTTCACCGATGTCCTTGGCCACCGCTTGCAGGGCGTCCGGGGTAATGGCGAAGCCCCAGCTGCTGACCGTCTGCGCCACAGCCACCACATCACCGCCGACGATGGCCGCCGGGCTGTTCATGGCGAAGTACACGCCAGGCTCGATCACCGAAGCGGCGACCATCGCCATGATGGCCACGAAGGACTCCATCAGCATGCCGCCGTAACCGATGTAACGGGCGTTGGTTTCGTTATCCAGCAGCTTCGGCGTGGTCCCGGAAGAGATCAGCGCGTGGAAGCCGGACACCGCGCCACAGGCGATGGTGATGAACAGGAACGGGAAGAGGCCGCCTTTCCAGACCGGGCCGGTGCCGTCGGTGAACTGGGTCAGCGCCGGCATTTTCAGCTCGGGCATGGTGATCAGGATGCCGATCGCCAGGGCGATGATGGTACCGATCTTGAGGAAGGTCGATAGGTAGTCGCGCGGCGCCAGGATCAGCCATACCGGCAGTACCGCGGCGACGAAACCGTAGCCGATCAGCATCCAGGTGATCTGTACGCCGGTGAAGGTGAAGGCCTTGGACCACACAGGATCCGCGGCGATCTGGCCCCCCAGCCAGATCGAGCCCAGCAGCAGGAGCACGCCGACGATGGAGATTTCACCGATGCGGCCCGGGCGGATGTAGCGCATGTAGACGCCCATGAACATCGCGATCGGGATAGTCGCCATCACCGTGAAGATGCCCCACGGGCTTTCGGCCAGGGCCTTGACCACGATCAGCGCCAGCACCGCGAGGATGATGATCATGATCAGGAAGCAGCCGAACAGCGCGATGGTCCCCGGGATCCGGCCCATTTCCTCGCGGACCATGTCGCCCAGGGAACGGCCGTTGCGCCGGGTGGACATGAACAGGACCATGAAGTCCTGCACCGCCCCCGCCAGCACCACCCCGGCAATCAGCCAGAGTGTGCCGGGCAGATAGCCCATCTGCGCCGCCAGTACCGGACCCACCAGCGGGCCCGCGCCGGCGATGGCCGCGAAGTGGTGACCGAAGAGAATGTGTTTGTTGGTCGGAACATAGTCCAGACCGTCGTTGTTGAGCACGGCGGGGGTCGCCCGGCGCGCATCGAGCTGCATCACGTTGTTAGCGATGAACAGGCTGTAGTAACGGTATGCGACCAGATAGATGGCCACGGCAGCGACCACGATCCACAAGGCGTTGATCGCCTCGCCGCGGCGCAATGCCACTACGCCGAGGGCGCACGCTCCTACGATTGCCAGCACCAGCCAGGGTAAGTGGCGTAGCGGGCTATTATTATTTTTCATTTTATTATTCCAGCCAGGGTGGACAAGAAAGACAGCCATTCGGAGTTTAGCGCTACTGGCCCCAAAGACCACCCCCCACGTTGGTCTAGAGCGTCCTTTTGAGTTTTTTCTTAGGTTTGCACCGCCTCGGTGCAACCGCCTCTGGAAGCACTGAACCACCCGGGCGAAAAAGCAGTCGCACCTTTAACGACTCGCCGTCTGGAGTGCCCATGTTCGCGCCGCCCGATGGACCGCCGCTGTCACCGCCGCTGCTGTATCTGCTGTTCCTGATCGCAGCGCTGTTGCTTGCCGACGGTGCGCCCTTGCCGGTCCCGGTCAACGGCTGGCTGCGCACCCTGGCCCTGTTGTTGATTCTCGGCGGCCAGGGCCTGTCGTTCTGGGCGATGTGGCGTCTCAGGCAACGGCATACCACCACCAGCAATCGCGGCGAACCCCGGCGCCTGCTGTGCGACGGCCCGTTCGCGATCTCGCGCAACCCCATCAATCTCGGCGATACCCTGGGTTACTGCGCCATTGCCCTGCTGCTCGGCAGCCTGTGGCCGTGGCTGCTGTTGCCGCTGCTGATTTACCTGATGAACCGGACGGTGATCCGGCCGGACGAGAGCCATCTGCTGGAGTTGTTCGGCGACCGCTACCGTGACTATTGCCGCAAGGTGCGCCGCTGGCTGTAGCGGTGGGAGCGCCCCCGGGTCTGGTCTATAGTCATTTCACCACGCAGAGGGGCTGCTCATGAGCGAACACCATTTTGATCGTCGCCGTTTCAAACGCATCGCCTTCGATGCCCGCACCGAACTGAGCCAGGGCCCTTATCGCTGGTCCGTGCAGTTGGTCGATCTCTCGCTCAGGGGCATGCTGATCCAGCGTCCCGATCCCTGGCTGGGGGACGAAAGCCAGCCGTTCGAAGCCGATATCCATTTGAGCGATGACGCCGAAGTACGCATGGACGTGCAACTGGCGCACGACGATCACGGCCAGCTGGGTTTTGTTTGCCTGCATATAGACCTGGAATCGATCGAGCACCTGCGCCGGCTGATCGAACTGAACCTCGCCGACCCGCAGGAGCTGGAGCGTGAGCTGGGGGCGCTGCTGGAGGTTTGAGCGCCCGCCTCTTCCCGTCAGCCGCTCAAGGAAATGCCGAGGGCTCGGGGAATTCGCTTTCCATATCCCAATAACCGGGCTGTTGCCGACTGGCGGCGACCCACTGCCCGTCCACCCAGCGATAAGTCCGGTACGTGGTCACAAAATCATCACCCTCGCTGGCAGGCGCCGAAGACACCTGGGCAATCGATTCGGTAGCGCCCGACGCCGATGGAAGGATCTGCCAGGCCGCCTTGCCGGTCTGGGCCATCACCAGCGGGCGCAGCTCCCCGTCTTCGCCCCGATACTGAACCGGTTCCAGCCGGCTTTGCGTCGGCAGCAGGATCTGCGTGGCCGGGCCGCTGTAGCTGCCCATCGGCGCCGTCTGATCGACGGTGAGGAAAAACGCCGGGTATGGCAGGCCGCTGAGCGGCGCCTTTTCCACCTTCGCCAGCGGGTAGCCCAGGGACTGCTCGGCAAGCACTTCGCCGACCTCCGACACCAGGCGCACCCGGGCCTCCAGCTGCGGCTGGTGCTCGCTGTCCGTCGACTCGTCGAAGGTTTCCTCGTCCAGGCCGCTGCCCCAGCTCTGCGCGTGCAGTTGCGCGGTGATGCGCCGGTCCTCCAGCACCTCGAGCACCGTGCCGTCGCCGACCAGCAATTCCTGGGCGATCCGATAGCCGCGCGGCGCATCCTCCTGGCTGGCTACCGCCAGGCCGGCGCCCCACGACAATATGAAACCGAGGGCTGCGAAGCCCGCTGCTGTCATCCGCATGAACTGCTTCCTTTCAGTGGCACAAGGGGTCATTCGAACAGCGCATCCAGCGCCTGTTCCAGACGGGTTACCGCAATGATCCGCAAGCCCGGTGGCGGCTCTTTCGGGGCATTGCCCTTGGGCACGATGGCCCGTTTGAAACCATGCTTGGCCGCCTCCTTGAGGCGCTCCTGGCCGCTCGGCACGGGGCGTACTTCGCCGGACAGGCCGACTTCGCCGAACACCAGCAGATCGTGGGGCAAGGGCCGGTTGCGCAGGCTGGACATCACCGCCGCCATCAGCGCCAGGTCGGACGCGGTTTCCAGCACCTTGACCCCGCCGACCACGTTGAGGAACACGTCCTGATCGTGGGTCGGAATGCCGCCGTGGCGATGCAGCACCGCCAGCAGCATCGCCAGGCGGTTCTGGTCCAGGCCCAGGGTGACCCGCCGCGGATTGGCCAGGTGGCTGTCATCCACCAGCGCCTGGACTTCCACCAGCATCGGCCGGGTGCCTTCCCAGGTGGCCATGACCACGCTGCCCGGGACTTCTTCCTGGGCACGGGTGAGAAAGATCGCCGACGGGTTGGAAACCTCTTTCAGGCCGCGATCGGTCATGCCGAACACGCCCAGCTCGTTGACCGCGCCGAAGCGGTTCTTCACCGCCCGCAGCAAGCGCAGGCGGCCGTCGGACTCACCTTCGAAATACAGCACGGTGTCGACCATATGCTCGAGGACCCGCGGCCCGGCCAGCGCGCCCTCCTTGGTCACGTGGCCCACCAGGAAGATCGCCGTGCCGCTCTGCTTGGCATAGCGCACCAGCAGCGCCGCGCTTTCGCGCACCTGGGAAACCCCGCCGGGGGCCGATTGCAATTGCTCGGTGAAGATGGTCTGGATCGAGTCGATCACCATGACCTTGGGCTTCTCCTGCCGGGCCGTGGCGATGATGGTTTCGATACAGGTTTCGGTCATCACCCGCAGTTGGTCCTGGGGCAGGCCCAGGCGCCGGGCACGCATCGCCACCTGTTGCTGCGATTCTTCGCCGGTGACGTAGAGCGCCGGCATGCGGGTGGCGATGTTGCACAAGGTCTGCAGCAGAATGGTCGACTTGCCGATCCCCGGGTCGCCGCCAATCAGCACCACCGAACCGTCGACCAGACCGCCACCGAGCACCCGGTCCAGTTCGCCGGAAGCCGTGGAAAAGCGTGGAATTTCTTCGACGCTGACCTCGGCCAGGGTCTTGATCTGCGCCTGCTGCCCGGCCCAGCCGGTGCGACCGCTGGGGGCCGCGGCGCCGCCGCTTTCCACCATGGTTTCGGTCAGGGTGTTCCAGGCTCCGCATTCGCCGCACTGGCCGGCCCATTTGGGAAAGGTTGCGCCGCACTCGGTGCAGCCGTACATGCGCTTGGCCTTGGCCATCTGATCCCCCGGCAAAAACCGCGATGATAGCTCAGCTGGAGCGGATCAGCGCGGCGCGGCCGTGTGGATTTCACCGTCGGCCAGACGCGCGGCGCTGTTGCCCAACGGATCTTCGGCATTCAGGTCGGCGCCCTTGGTCGCCAGGGCATCGAGCAGTTCCACCCGCTTGAACAGCCCGGCGTACATGGCCGCGGTCTGGCCGGCGCCGTTGCGCTGGTCAGGGTTGCAGTCGGTGGCCAGCAGGCGCCGGGCGATCTTCACTTCGCCCTTGAAAATGGCGCCCATCAGCGCCGTGTTGCCTCTTTTATCCTGGGCGCAGGCATCGGCGCCGGCGGCCAGCAAACGCTCCACCGCCGGTCCCTGGCCGTGATACGCCGCAAGGATCAGGGCGGTGTAGCCCTTCTCGTCCTGGGTATCGAGGGAATAACCGGCCTCGATAAAGGTATTGAGCATCTCGACGTCGCCGCGACGGGCCGCATCGAAGTAGTAATTCTGTAACTGGGCCTTGACCGCCGCCGGGTCCGTGGGCACCGGTTGCTGCGCATAAGCGCCCAACGAGCAGGCGGCCAGCAGCAGCGAAATGAACAAGCGCATGGTGCGACTCCCTTGCCTTACAAAAACCTGTAGAAGAGGAAGCGTCACGCCTGGGCGTGACGCTGGTTGAGGTTAATCCGACAGCTTGGCGGCGAGGGCCTTGACCCGGGCCAGGTCGCCCTTGGCCACCTTGGTCACGCCAGTGCCGTACTCGGGATCGGCCTTGTAGAGGAACGACAGCATGATGTGCTTGCTCTCGTCATCGGTGGTCGCCAGGGAGCCGCCGAAGTTCTCGATCAGGTCCTGACGCTCCTTCTGACTCAGCGAGCGATACAGATCGCCGGCCTGCTTGAAGTTCTGCTCGCGCTGGATCTTCGCCTGCTGGGTGCTGCCACTCAGCGCCAGCTGGCTGTAACGCGCGCTTTGCGGCTCTTCACGCGGCATCAGGCGGCTCGGCTGGTAGTTCACCCCGGTGCTGGTGCTGCCGCTGTTCATCGCGCCGTCCTGGTTGCCGTTGTTCACCGCGACTTTCGGCGCGTTGATCGGCAATTGCAGGGCGTTGGCGCCCAGGCGGTACAGCTGGGTATCGGCATAGGAGAACACCCGGCCTTGCAGCAAGCGGTCTTCCGACGGCTCGATGCCCGGCACCAGGTTGGCCGGGGCCATGGCCACCTGCTCGGTTTCCTGGAACACGTTGGCCGGGTTGCGGTTGAGCACCATCTGCCCGACCTTGCGCTCAGGCACGCCCGGCCAGATCTTGGTGGCATCCAGCGGGTCGAAATCGAACTTGGCCAAATCTTCCGGCTTCAGGACCTGGACATACAGGTCCCATTTCGGGAAATCGCCCTTGTTGATATGGGTGACCAAGTCATTGGTCATATGGCTGTAATCACGTCCCTGCACCTCGACCACTTGTTTGGGATCGAGGTTGTTGATGCCCTGCAAACTCTTCCAGTGAAACTTCACGTAATGCACTTCGCCCTTGGCATTGATCAACTTGTAGGCGTGCACGCCATTACCGTCCATTTCCCGGTAACTGGCCGGAGTACCGGAATTGGAATACAGCTCGGTCAGGGTCCGGGTGGCTTCCGGAACATGGGAGAAGAAATCGAAGCGACGGGAATCGTCATCCAGGTTGGTGCGCGGATCAGGTTTGAACGCATGAACCATGTCCGGGAATTTGATCGCGTCACGAATAAAGAAAGTCGGGAAGTTATTGCCGACCAGGTCCCAATTACCGTCGGCGGTATAGAACTTGGTGGCAAAACCGCGCGGGTCACGCAGGGTTTCCGGCGAATGATTGCCGTGCACTACCGCGGAGAAACGCACGAATACCGGCGTGACCTGGCCGGCGGCGAATACCTTGGCCTTGGTCAGGTCGCTCAGGCTGTCAGTCACGGTGAAGGAACCATGGGCACCGGTGCCACGGGCATGCACCACCCGCTCTGGAATGCGCTCGCGATCGAAGCGTTGGAGCTTCTGGATCAACTGCACATCCTGCAGCAATACCGGTCCGGTAGCGCCCGCGGTCTGAGAATTCTGGTTATCGCCCACCGCGGCCCCGTTATCGCGGGTCAGAGTAGCGGCCTGTACGGAAAGAGAAAGCATACTGGCGGCGAGTACGCCCAATACGCGTCGTTGGGAAAAACTCCCAAGGCCAATGATCATGGTCATGTTTTATTCCTCTGGTTTTAATCAAACGCATCCAGGTGCGCCTGTCAGAGGCTAGTGACCAAAGAGTCGAAATCTAAATAGAAAGGTCGCAACAGTCCGATTGAAAAAATATTCTGGTATGTAAGAGCGAGCGCGAGTATTTCGCGCGCGATTGATGGCACTTTGTAAACTATTTGCCGTTAACCCGGTCGATAACTCCGAACGCTGTAAACAGTTGTTGCAAGCAAGATGCCTTTTGCTGAATTACACTGCGTTCACCAACCTCATCTGTAACAAGGAATAACCTATGGGCGTGCTAAGTGAGTTCAAGGCCTTCGCGGTCAAAGGTAATGTGGTCGACATGGCCGTCGGTATTATCATCGGCGCCGCATTCGGCAAGATCGTCTCGTCGTTTGTTGGCGATGTGGTGATGCCGCCAATCGGCTTGCTGATCGGTGGGGTGGACTTCAGTGATCTGGCGATCACGCTCAAGGACGCCGTCGGCGAGACACCGGCCGTGATGCTGGCCTATGGCAAATTCATCCAGAGCCTGATCGACTTCATCATCGTTGCCTTCGCCATTTTCATGGGCGTGAAGGCGATCAACCGCCTGAAGCGCGAAGAGGCCGTGGCGCCAACCCTGCCGCCGGTCCCGACCAAGGAAGAAGAGCTGCTGAGCGAGATCCGCGACCTGCTCAAGGCGCAGAACAACAAGCCCTGAGGCTTGTGCCGCAACAAAACGGCGCCCCCTGCAAGTCAGGCGGCGCCATTTTTTTACCAGTAGTTTTCCACCGCCACCTGCCCGGGCCGCCGGGTCAGGCTCAGGTGCATGTCGCGCTGTTTAAGCAGGGCGCGGGTGTCGTCGATCATCTGCGGGTTGCCGCAGAGCATCACTCGCGAGTGCTCGGCGCTCAGGGGCACGCCAGCGACGCGCTCCAGCTCGCCGCTCTCGATCAAATGAGTGATCCGCCCATTGAGACTGCCCGGTTGCTGTTCCCGGGTCACCGTGGTGATGACTTGCAGCTTATGGGCAACTTCCGCCAGATAATCGCGCTGCTTCAGCTCGGCCAGCAATTGCTGATAAGCCAGCTCCTTGGCTTCGCGCACGCTGTAGACCAGGATGATCCGCTCGAATTTCTCCCAGACTTCGAAGTCCTGGAGGATCGAAACAAAAGGCGCGATCCCGGTGCCGGTGGACAGCAGCCAGAGGTCGCGGCCATCGACGAAACGGTCGAGGGTCAGATAACCGAACGCCTGGCGGTCCACCATCAGGGTATCGCCCTCACCCAGGCGGCTCAGCTCGCTGGTGAACTCGCCGCCGGGCACGACGATGGAGAAGAACTCGAGAAACTCGTCGAAAGGCGAAGACACCATGGAGTACGCGCGCCACACCGTGCTGCCATCGGCCTTGGTCACCCCCAGGCGGGCGAACTGCCCGGCGCGAAAGCGAAAACCCGCGTCCCGCGTGGTGCGCAGGGTAAACAGGCTGGGAGTCAGGGGCTGGACGTCGAGCAAGGTCTGGCGCGTGTATTTTTCTGCACTGGCAGTCATGGCAGGCTCCAATAAGCGAATGCCCTTAGTGTCCCGCAAAGCGCGCGGCAGAAACACCGGTGGTTTGTAATGGCATAGAGCGCGGGCAATCGAACGCAAAAAAACGTACCATTGGCCCCCTCTTCGGGCAGCTGCCACGCGGCCTGCGCGCCACCTGCCCGAACGGTCCAGCCCGCATCGCGCCCCTCCCGCCGGCAGGACATTCACCGATTACCAAGAGTCCGCCCCATGCCCCTGCTCGAAAGCCCCTTCGCCCAGCTCGACCTGATCCGCCAGCCCGAACAACAGAACGAGCCCCTGCAAGCTTTCGACGCAGCGGACGAGTACCTGCTCAATCACCTGGCCGAACAGCAACCGACGGCGGACACCCGGGTGCTGGTCCTCAACGACAGCTTCGGCGCGCTGGCGGCCAGCCTGGTCGGGCGCGTGCAGGTGCGCAGCAGCGGCGACTCGTTTCTCGGCGCGCTGGCGCTGGAGAAAAACCTGGTGCGCAATGGCCTGCCATTCGACGCCGTCACGGTGGTGCCAGCCAGCGAGCCGTTGACCGGGCCATTCGACCGCGTTCTGATCCGCGTGCCCAAGACCCTGGCCCTGCTGGAAGAACAGCTGATTCGCCTGCAAGGCCAACTGGCGCCGGGCGCCCAGGTGGTGGCGGCAGCGATGGTCAAGCATCTGCCACGGGCCGCCGGCGACCTGCTGGAACGCTATATCGGCCCGGTACAGGCCTCGCTGGCGGTGAAAAAAGCCCGTTTGCTGATCGCCACGCCGGAGGCGAAAACCCCGGCGGTTTCGCCCTACCCGACCCGCTACAAGCTCGACGAGCCCGCCATCGAGCTGCTCAACCACGCCAACGTGTTCTGCCGCGAAGGCCTGGATATCGGCACCCGCGCCTTCCTCCCGCACCTGCCAAAAAACCTCGGCAAGGCCCGGGTCGCGGACCTGGGGTGCGGCAACGGCGTGCTGGCCATCGCCAGCGCCCTGCATAACCCAGACGCCCACTACACCCTGGTGGACGAGTCCTTCATGGCCGTGCAATCGGCCCTGGAGAACTGGCGCGCGACCCTGGGCCAGCGCGAAGTGACCGTGCGCGCCGGCGACGGCCTGGCCGGCCAGGAGCCGCAGTCGCTGGACGTGGTGCTGTGCAACCCGCCCTTCCATCAGCAGCAGGTGGTCGGCGATTTCCTCGCCTGGCGCATGTTCCAGCAGGCCCGCGAAGCCCTGGTGGTGGGCGGCGCGCTGTACATCGTCGGCAACCGTCATCTGGGCTATCACAGCAAGCTGGCGCGGCTGTTCCGCGGCGTCGAGCAAGTGGCCGCCACGCCCAAGTTCGTGATCCTCAAGGCGCGCAAATAATCCCCCCGGCGGCCGACCCATTCGCGGTCGACTGCACGGCCATCGCCAGCCCCCTTTCTCTTATAAAATCCCAGGCAAAAAAAACCCTCCAGAGGAGGGTTATAAAACCGTGCCGCAAGGCAACGGGATGGGATGAGCGGTGATGAATTTCAGTGCGTGGTCAGGCCCGCGGCGTTCATGAACATGCGCATCAGGCTGGCGACGATAAACAGCGCCAGCACGCTGCCGACCCAGATCCCGGTGAGCCAGCCCAGGCGCTGCCAGAGCGGTTTCTTCTCGGCTTCTTCGATTTCCTGCAATGTGGGTTTGCCAGCCATCATCGAATACTCCTCTCGGAATGGGGACTATGGCGTCGCTCGGGCGCCATCGCGAGTACGTCCGCTCCCGCACGAGGAGCGGCGCATTGACTAGTGGTAGCCATCTTCATGGGTGACCTTGCCGCGGAACACGTAGTAGCTCCAGAAGGTGTAACCCAGGATGAACGGGATGATGAACAGCGTGCCCACCAGCATGAAGCCCTGGCTTTGCGGCGGCGCAGCGGCGTCCCAGATCGAGATCGACGGCGGCACGATGTTCGGCCACAGGCTGATGCCCAAGCCGCTGTAGCCGAGGAAGATCAGCACCAGGGTCAGCAGGAACGGCGTGTAGTGAGCATTGCGGGCCACGGCGCGCAGCAGGCCGTACATGGTCACCAGCACCAGGATCGGCACCGGCAGGAACCAGAACAGGTTCGGCAGGGTGAACCAGCGCGAAGCGATTTCCGGGTGGGCCAGCGGCGTCCAGATACTGACGACACCGATCACCGCCAGCAGCACGAAGGCCAGCGGCCGCGCCAGGTCATGCATCTGCTCCTGCAGCTTGCCTTCGGTCTTCATGATCAGCCAGGTGCAGCCGAGCAAGGCATAGGCCACCACCAGCGCGACGCCGCAGAACAGGGTGAACGGCGTGAACCAGTCCAGCGAACCGCCGGCGTACTGGCGGTCGACCACGGGCAGGCCGTCGATGAAGGCACCCAGCGCCAGGCCCTGGAAGAAGGTTGCCGCCAGCGAACCGCCGATGAACGCCTTGTCCCAGATGTGGCGCTTGGCTTCCTTGGCCTTGAAGCGGAACTCGAAGGCCACGCCGCGGAAGATCAGGCCGATGAGCATCAGGATCAGCGGCATGTACAGCGCCGAGAGCACCACCGAATAGGCCAGCGGGAAGGCGCCGAACAACGCGGCACCGCCCAGGACCAGCCAGGTTTCATTACCGTCCCAGACCGGGGCGACGGTGTTCATCATCACGTCACGGTCGCGGGAGTCCTTGACGAACGGGAAGAGAATCCCGATGCCCAGGTCGAACCCGTCCATGACCACGTACATCATGATGCCGAAGATGATGATCACGGCCCAGATCAGCGGAAGATCAATACCCATGACTCAATTCCCCTTGTTCAGGCTGGTGCCGTTGTCTTCGGCATCGTCGTCGGCGGCCGACAGCGGACGGGCCGGCGTGCGTTTCTGGCCAGGACCACCGTGGCTGACTTCCGCGCCTTCGTTGGTCTTCGGCCCCTTGCGCACCAGGCGCATCATGTAGCCGATACCAACCCCGAACAGCGAGAAATACACCACGACAAACAGCGCCAGGGTGATGCTCATCTGCATCAGGCTGTGCCCGGACGAAGCGTCCGCGGTGCGCATCAGCCCATAGACCACCCACGGCTGACGGCCGATCTCGGTGGTGAACCAACCGGCGAGGATCGCGATCAGGCCGGACGGGCCCATCCACAACGCCAGGTACAGGAACGCGCGGTTCTGATAGATGCGGTCACGCTTGCGCAGCCACAGGCTCCACAGGCCGGTGAGGATCATCAGCATGCCCAGGCCGACCATGATCCGGAACGACCAGAACACGATGGTCGAATTCGGCCGGTCTTCCGGCGGGAATTCCTTGAGCGCCGGCACCTGCTTGTCCAGCGAGTGAGTGAGGATGATGCTGCCCAGATACGGGATCTCGACGGCGAACTTGGTCTTTTCTTCCTTCATGTCCGGCCAGCCGAACAGGATCAGCGGGGTCGGTTCGTTACCGACGTTTTCCCAGTGACCTTCGATCGCGGCGATTTTCGCCGGCTGGTGCTTGAGGGTGTTGAGGCCGTGGAAGTCGCCGATCACGGCCTGGATTGGCGCGACGATCAGGGCCATCCACATCGCCATCGACAGCATGCGGCGGATTGCCGGGTTGTCACGGCCGCGCAGCAGGTGCCAGGCAGCGGACGAACCGACGAAGAACGCGGTAGCGACAAAGGCGGCCGTGGCCATGTGCGCCAGGCGGTACGGGAACGACGGGTTGAACACCACCGCCAGCCAGTCCACCGGAATCACTCGGCCGTCGATGATTTCGTAGCCTTGCGGGGTCTGCATCCAGCTGTTGGACGAGAGAATCCAGAAGGTCGAGATCAGCGTACCGATGGCCACCATCACGGTGGAGAAGAAGTGCAGCCTGCGCCCGACCCGGTTCCAGCCGAACAGCATCACGCCGAGGAAGCCGGCTTCGAGGAAGAAGGCCGTGAGCACTTCATAGGTCAGCAGCGGCCCGGTAACGGAACCGGCAAAGTCGGAGAAGCGGCTCCAGTTGGTGCCGAACTGGTAGGCCATGACCAGGCCCGAGACCACCCCCATGCCGAAGTTGACGGCGAAGATCTTCGACCAGAAGTGGTACAGGTCACGGTAGGTATCGTCGCGGGTCTTGAGCCACAAACCTTCGAGCACCGCCAGGTAGCTCGCCAGACCAATGGTGATGGCGGGGAACAGGATGTGGAATGAGATGGTGAACGCGAACTGAATTCGGGCGAGATCTAGTGCCTCCAAACCGAACATAAGCTTTCCTCTGTCAGGTAATACCGGCTGCCGGCTGGAGGCCTGCACCCACTGCCCCCACGGATATGGAGTGTGGCGAATTCGAATTCGTTCTTTTTAAACCCATCGCAACGCAGGGAGTCTGGCCATCTGGCCGCCAGACCTAACCTTGGAAAAGGTTTTGATCTGGATCAATCAACGCTGAAAGAGTAGTCGCATTTTCATCATTGGTTTGTGTGGTCTTTTGTCGCGTGACAGGTTGCCTCACCACGTCAAGAACGGGCTTTCTCCGAAGTTTTGCTCTCCCTGTAGCCGTTGCCGCCGGCTGCGATCGGCCGGAACGGTCATAGCGATTTCTGTGCCGTCGAAGATCCTTCGGCCCTTATCGCAGCCTGCGGCAGCGGCTACAGGGATTGGGTTGTTCCGAACAAAAGGGATAGATGCGGGGCTAACGATTCTGCAACTATTGGTTACATCTTGGTGATAACCTCGCCCTACTCCACGCCCAGACCTGCCTTTCAGATGCCCAGCCAAGACCCTCTGCTGCTTCGCCATCACCGTCCGTTCATTGCCTTCTGGCTGGCGCGGATCTTCACCGCCAGCGGTTTCCAGATGCTCACCGTGGCCATCGGCTGGAACCTCTACCAACTGACCGGCAACGTGCTCGACCTGGGCCTGGTCGGGCTGGTGGAGTTCGCGCCGCGCGTGCTGTTCATGCTGCACACCGGGCATGTGGCCGACCGCTATGACCGGCGCAAGGTGGCAGCCATCTGCCAGACGCTGCAGGCGCTGATCGCCCTGTCCCTGGCCATCGGCAGCGCCACCCACCACGTCACCCGCGAGATGATCTTCATCCTCGCCTTCCTGCTGGGCGCCGCCCGTTCCTTCGAGATGCCGACCACCCAGGCGCTGCTGCCGAGCATCGTGCCCAGCGCGCTGTTCCCCCGCGCCGTGGCCGCCGCCCAGTCCGCCCAGCAATCGGCGACCATCGTCGCGCCGGCCCTCGGCGGGCTGCTCTACGCCTTTGGCAGCGTGTGGGTCTATGGCCCGACCGTGCTGCTGTATGTGATCGCCTGCTGCCTGATGCTCAACCTGCCCGCGCGGCAGACGCCGCTGAACAAGGGCAAGGCCACCCTGGACTCGCTGCTCGCCGGGGTGCACTTCATTCGCAGCCGGCCGGACATTCTCGGGGCGATCTCCCTGGACCTGTTCGCCGTGCTGCTCGGTGGCGCTACCGCGCTGCTGCCGGTGTTCGCCAAGGACATCCTGCTCACCGGCGCCTGGGGCCTGGGCCTGCTGCGCTCGGCGCCGGCGGTGGGAGCCTTGCTGATGTCGTTGTGGCTGGCGCGCTTTGCCGTTGACCGCCATGTCGGTCGGGTGATGTTCACCGCCGTTGGTGTGTTCGGCGTCGCCACCATCGCCTTCGGCCTGTCGACCTCGTTCTGGTTCTCGCTTGCGGTGCTGGTGGTGCTGGGCGCGGCGGACATGATCAGCATGGTGATCCGCGCCTCCTTCGTGCAACTGGAAACCCCGGACGAAATGCGTGGCCGGGTCAGCGCCGTGAACGGCCTGTTCATCGGCGCCTCCAACCAGCTCGGCGAGTTCGAGTCCGGGCTCACCGCCCACTGGTTCGGCACCGTGCCGGCGGTGGTCCTCGGCGGAGTCGGCACCCTGCTGGTGACCGGGGTGTGGATAAAACTGTTCCCGACCCTGGCCCGGCGCGATCGCATGCATGTACCGGTGGCAGAAGAAGCCAAGGCCTGAAGCCGCGCCTGACAGGCGCGGCCGGACTCAAGCGTCAGTGGCTGGGCTGCGCCTCATCGACTACTCGCCATTTTGTTGCCTCCAATAGATCGCACCCATCCCGGGTCAGCAGATAGAGCACATCGATGATGTGCGGTATGTCCTTCACATCGCCGTGGCTGAAGTTCAGACAGCACAAGGTTTCCAGCAGGTTGGCAGCCGTACGCATACGTTGTTCCGCGGCTTCGTGAAGTGCCTCCGAGGAAGCATTGGCGTTGATAAAGAAAACGCCTGGCCGGCTTATGTTGGATTTGAGCGGCACATAGTGAGCGGTAGTTTTCGGGGTATTCATCCTTAAATCCTTCTTTATGAATGACCGCCCTCAATCGTGACCAAACGATAGGTGGCGGACTGTGCACAGGTTGGTCAACCGGGAAAGAAGGCACCCGGCACACCCGAAGGTGTCCCGCGCACAGCCCACCATAAAGCGTGCAGGCATAGAAAAAATGCCCGCAATACCAGGGTGGCGCATGCGCCTTCTTAATTTCGGGTGACCAAACCCGTTCGCTGAATTGGCAGCGACGGCGCGAACTATAGGTGTGATCGGATGGGCTGTGCAAGGAGCGGCTAGTTAGCCTTTGTTACCCGGTTTTGAGCGTCAGTTATTACTCATAACCGCAATCGCCCCTAAACCAGCAACTCCCCCTCCACCACCGTCCGCCGGCCCCTGCCGCACAGTTGCTCCACCAGGGTCAGGGCGAAACTCAGGGCCGCGCCCGAGCCTTGCGCGGTGATGCAGTTGCCATCCACCACCACCGGCTGGTCGACGAAGTTGCAGCCCGACAGTTGATGGCTGACGCTGGGCAGGCAGGTCATGCGCCGCTGGCGCAGCACCCCGTAACTCTGCAAGGCCAGGGCCGGTGCTTCGGCGATGCCGGCGAACAAGCGCCCGGCGGCCGCCTGGTCCTTGACCAATTGCATCAGCGGTTGATGGGCCGCCAGGTGCTGCGCGCCAACGGCGCCACCGGGCAGCACGATCAGGTCGAAGTTCTGGGCCAGCACATCCACCAGCATGCCGTCGGCGGTCATCCGGGTGCCGCGGGCGCAGGTGAGCATGCGCCGCCCTTCGATACTGGCCACCAGCACTTCGACTTGAGCGCGGCGCAGCACATCGATCAGGGTCACGCTTTGCAGGTCGTCGATGCCCTCGGCGAGGGGAATCAGGGCTCTAAAGGTCATGGGCTGTGTCCGCGGTAGGGTCTTTAAAGCTTAGTCAGCTTTAAAGCCCTCCGCGTTCGGACGCTGCCGTTACTTGATGTAGATCTGCGCGCTCATGCTGTTGCCCGGCGCATTCAGCGAGGTGTTGCTGAAGGTGAAGGTGCCTTCCTGCTTGCCGGCCAGGTCGAAGGTATAGATGTAGCCGACGGTGATCCCGGAGTTGCCGCACGGCACCAGGCTCGAACCCTCTTCGCAGACCGCCGCGCGCGTGCCGTTGACCTCGAAGCCGTCCAAGGCTACTCGGGGCTGACGGCCGTAACCGATTTCCAGCACATACACCTTGATGTTCGGCCCCTGGTGATCGCAGGCGGTCTTGTCGCGCCCGTCCGACACATCCTCCAGGCCGCAGGACGACGACTCGACCTTGAGGATTTCCACCTGGCTCAAGGGCGGTGCGGAACGCGCCATGGCCGGCGCCGTCCCCAACCACAGGCTGCTGGCCACTACCGCCAAGGTCATCGCTTTTATCGTGCTGTGCATAAGTCCCCCCAAAACGTCGGCGCAGTATGCCCCAGTCGCCACTCGGGCAAAACATCGCCGACGATCGCAGCCATAGCCTTACGCTGCTGGTATGATGCGCGGCTTTTTCCGACCCGCACAAAATCCCCGGACGCTTTTTTATGGTCTGTGCTTTGCTGTCTGGGTCGATACATTCACGGCGCCCAGCGCGCCACGGGGAGCAGACATGCTGGAAAGGCTGTTTCAACTCAAGGCACACAACACCAACGTGCGGACCGAGATTCTTGCGGGCCTCACGACCTTCCTGGCCATGGCCTACATTCTCTTCGTCAACCCGAGCATCCTCGGCGAGACCGGCATGGACAAGGGTGCGGTGTTCGTCGCCACCTGCCTGGCCGCCGCCATCGGCTCGACCGTGATGGGCCTGATCGCCAACTACCCGATCGCCCTGGCTCCGGGCATGGGCCTGAACGCCTTCTTCACCTACACCGTGGTCCTGCACATGGGCCATACCTGGCAAGTGGCGCTGGGCGCGGTGTTCATTTCGGCGGTGCTGTTCTTCCTGCTGTCGATCTTCAAGATCCGCGAATGGATCATCAACAGCATCCCGTTGCCGCTGCGCTCGGCGATCGCCGCCGGTATCGGCCTGTTCCTGGCGTTGATCGCCCTGCACAACGCCGGCATCGTGGTCGGCAACCCGGCGACCATGGTCGGCCTCGGTGATCTGAAGCAACCGGCACCGATCCTCGCGACCCTGGGCTTCGCCCTGATCGTCGCCCTGGAAGCCCTGAAGGTCCGCGGCGCGGTACTGATCGGCATCCTGTCGGTGACCATCGTCTCCATCGCCCTGGGCTTCACCCCGTTCGGCGGCGTGACCTCGATGCCGCCTTCGCTGGCCCCGACCTTCCTGCAACTGGACATCAAGGGCGCGCTGGACATCGGCCTGGTCAGCGTGATCTTCGCCTTCCTGTTCGTCGACCTGTTCGACAACTCCGGCACCCTGATCGGCGTCGCCAAGCGCGCCGGCCTGATGGGCAAGGACGGCCACATGCCGAAAATGGGCCGGGCCCTGATCGCCGACAGCACCGCGGCCATGGCCGGTTCCCTGCTGGGCACCTCGACCACCACCAGCTACATCGAATCCGCAGCCGGCGTCAGCGCCGGTGGCCGCACCGGCCTGACCGCCATCGTCGTGGCGATCCTGTTCCTCCTGGCGCTGTTCTTCTCGCCACTGGCGGCCAGCGTCCCGGCCTTCGCCACCGCGCCTGCACTGCTGTTCGTCGCGGTGCTGATGACTTCGGGCCTGGCGGAAATAGACTGGGACGATATCACCGTCGCCGCGCCGGTGGTGGTCACCGCCCTGGCCATGCCGTTCACCTACTCCATCGCCAACGGCATCGCCTTCGGCTTCATTGCCTGGACCGCGATCAAGCTGCTGTCGGGCCGCGCCCGTGAGTTGAATGCGCCGCTGGTGATCCTGTCGGTACTGTTTGTGATCAAGTTGGGTTGGTTCAACGCATGACTTTCGATTCCCAGGCTTACGCCACCCAGCTCGCCGACAAGGTCGCGCGCCTGCGTGAACTGCTGGCGCCGTTCGATGCCCCCGAGCCACAGGTCTTCGACTCGCCGCTGCAGAACTTCCGCCTGCGCGCGGAGTTTCGCCTGTGGCGCGAAGCCGGCGAGCGTCATTACGCGATGTTTTCCCAGGAAGACAAACGCACGCCGATCCTGATCGAGGAATTCCCGATCGCCAGCCAGCGCATCAATCAGCTGATGCCGCAACTCAAGGCCGCCTGGCAAGCCAGCAGCGCCTTGAGCCACAAGCTGTTCCAGGTCGAGTTCCTCACCACCCTGGCCGGCGACGCGATGATCACCCTGTGTTATCACCGCCCGCTGGACGAGCACTGGCACGCCGCGGCAAGCAAGCTGGCGACCGAGCTGAACGTCAGCGTCATCGGCCGCTCCAAGGGCAAGCGCGAAGTGATCGGCCACGATTACGTGGTGGAGAAACTCGAAGTCGGCGGGCGCACCTTCAGCTACCGCCAACCGGAAGGCGCCTTCACCCAGCCCAACGGCACGGTCAACCAGAAGATGCTCAACTGGGCCTACGACGCCCTGGGCGATCGCCCGGACGACCTGCTGGAGCTGTACTGCGGCAACGGCAACTTCACCCTGCCCCTGGCCACCCAGGTACGCAAGGTGCTGGCCACCGAGATCAGCAAGACCTCGGTCAACGCGGCCCTGAGCAACCTCAGCGAAAACGCGGTGGAGAACGTCACCCTGGTGCGCCTGTCCGCCGAAGAGCTGACCGAGGCGCTGAACGAAGTGCGTCCGTTCCGCCGCCTGCAGGGCGTGGACCTGAAGAGCTACGAGTTCGGCAGCGTGTTCGTCGACCCGCCGCGCGCCGGCATGGACCCGGACACCTGCGAGCTGACCCGGCGCTTCGACAACATCCTGTACATCTCGTGCAACCCGCAAACCCTGGCGGCCAACATCGCCCAGTTGCACGACACCCACCGCATCACCCGCTGCGCGATGTTCGACCAGTTCCCGTGGACCCACCACATGGAATCCGGGGTCTTGCTGACCCGGCGTTGATAGCCTGTCGCGGACCACAAAAAAGCCGTCCCTGCGACGGCTTTTTTGTGGCCACTGCCTAGCATGCCAACGCCTGCGCCTTTCTTATTGATGAACCGTCGCCTGGGGTGATTGAGGTCGGTTCCGCAAGCTCCGGCAACCCTGGCCAGGTAGCAAACCCTTCTTGCAGTACCGGCTTTTATTGCTGGCCGTGGCATGAATATGTTCGATCAGCGAACACTTAATGACAGGACCCGCCGTCCCTCATCCAGCCGCAATTGACCAAATTAACTAGTTAGTACAATTTAGCGACAGCCGCTGGCCGCTCAAGCCGCGCCCACAATAACAATGGAGAATTCCCCTCATGCGCCCTATCGTTCTGGTGCTCAACGGCCCGAACCTGAACCTGCTCGGCACCCGCGAACCCGCCACTTACGGTCACGAGACCCTGGCCGACATTTCCGCCCTGTGTGGGCGTGCCGCCGAGGAGTTCGGCCTGACCGTGGAGTTTCGCCAGACCAACCACGAAGGCGAACTGCTGGACTGGATTCACGGCGCCCGTGGCCGTTGCGCCGGGATCGTGATCAACCCGGCGGCCTGGACCCACACCTCGGTGGCGATCCGCGATGCCCTGGTGGCCAGCGAGCTGCCGGTGATCGAAGTGCACCTGTCCAACGTCCACGCCCGCGAACCGTTTCGCCATCACTCCTTTGTCTCGGGTATCGCCCTGGCGGTAATGTGCGGCTTCGGCAGCCATGGCTATCGCCTGGCACTGGCGCATTTCAGCCAGCGTTTTCAAGGAGCCCAGGCATGACCCAACAGAACACAGTACTGGCCGGACTGATCGGCGCCGGCATCCAGGCCTCGCGCACCCCGGCACTGCATGAACACGAAGGCGACGCCCAGGGCCTGCGTTACCTGTACCGACTGATCGACCTGGACCAGCTGCAACTCGACAGCAACGCCCTGCCCGACCTGCTGCTGGCTGCCGAGCGCATGAACTTCACCGGGTTGAACATCACCTTTCCCTGCAAGCAGAGCATCATCCCGCTGCTCGATGAGCTGTCGCCGGAAGCCCGCGGCATCGGCGCGGTGAACACCGTGGTGCTCAAGGACGGCAAGCGCGTCGGCCACAACACCGATTGCCTGGGTTTTGCCGAAGGTTTCCGCCGCGGCTTGCAGGGCGTGGCCCTGGAGCGCGTGGTGCAGATGGGTGCCGGCGGCGCCGGGGCGGCGGTGGCCCATGCGCTGCTCAGTGAAGGCGTGCAGCAGCTGAGCATCTTCGATGTGGAAAGCGCCCGCGCCCAGAGCCTGGCGGACAACCTCAACCAGCATTTCGGCTCCGGCCGGGCCAAGGCCGGCGTCGACCTGCCCGCCACCCTGGCCGCCGCCGACGGCCTGGTGAACACCACGCCGATGGGCATGGCCAAGCTGCCGGGCATGCCGGTGCCGGTCGAGTTGCTGCGCCCTGAGCTGTGGGTCGCGGAGATCGTCTACTTCCCGCTGGAAACCGAGTTGCTGCGCAACGCCCGCGCCCTCGGTTGCCGCACCCTGGACGGCGGCAACATGGCGGTGTTTCAGGCGGTGAAGGCGTTCGAGCTGTTCAGCGGCATAACGCCAAATGCCCAGCGGATGCTCGCGCATTTCCAGAGCATGAATGGCTGACAGTGCATGAGCGGCTCAGGGCGGGGCCGTGATCGGCTCCGCTCTCGACAGATGCCTGCCGCACGGTCAGCCCCCCGTTGCACTCCTCCCCTTGCGATTACGCACGTTCCTGACGCCCGGCTGGCCGCAGCCGGCCGTGCATCACGCCGTGCGCCAACAACCCCGCCAGCAAGCCCCAGAACGCGCCGCCCAAACCGAACAAGGTGATATTGGCAGCGGTCGCCAGGAAGGTGATCAAGGCGGTTTCCCGGCCACTCGGCTCGACCAGCGCGGTGGCGAGGCTGCCGCCGATCGCCCCCAACAGGGCCAGGCCCGCCAGGGTGGTGATAAAGGTCGCCGGCAGGACCACGAACAGCGCCGCCAGGGTGCTGCCGAAAATCCCCACCAGCAGATAGAACACCCCACAAGCGAGCCCGGCCAGGTAACGCTTGGCAGGCTCCTCATGCGCCTCCTTGCCCGTACAGATGGCGGCGGTAATCGCGGCGACATTGAATGCATGGGAACCGAACGGCGCCATCAACAAGGAGCCCAGCCCCGTCGTCGTGAGAATCGGATTGGCGCTGGTCTTGAACCCATCGTTGCGCAGCACCAGCATGCCAGGCATGTACTGGCCGGTCAGGGTGATCAGGAACAACGGCAGGGCCACGCTCAGCAGCGCATTCAGCGAGAACACCGGCAAGGTCAGCACCGGCAAGGCCGGCTTGAGTTCAAGGCTGGCGAAACTGACCTGCCCCAACCCGAGCAACAGCACGATGCCGATCAGCAATACCCCGACAATCGCATAACGCGCGGTAAAGCGGCGTAGCAGCACATAGCTGAGCAGCAGCGCGCCCACCAGCAGCGGATCGACCCCGGCCCCGTCGAAAGCGCCGATCCCGAAGCGCAACAAAATCCCCGCCAGCAGGCCCGCCGCGATTCCAGGCGGGATCAGCTTCACCACCCGCTCGAAATAGCCCGACATCCCCAGCACGACGAAGCCGACAGCCGACAGCATGAAGGCGCCGATCATTTCCGGGTAAGGCGTGCTCGGCAGTACCGCGATCAGGAAGGCCGCGCCCGGGGTCGACCAGGCGGTAATGATCGGCTCGCGGTAGCGATAGCTCAGCCAGGCGCCGGTCAGGCCGACGCCGATCGAGATCGACCAGATCCACGAAGCGGTCTGCTCGGGGCTCAGCCCCGCTGCCTTGGCTCCCTGGAAAACCAGAATGAAGGTGCCCCCGTAATTGACGATGACCGAAATCAACGCGGCAACGCTCGGATGCAGCAGGTCAGCGATTCTGATGCTGGCGGTTTTCATCGGAGGAACCCTCTGGATGTGTTGGCGAGGCGAGGGAGTATCGGCAGGCAATGGTCTATATAAAATATCCACTTTCCATCAATATCCCAGACCACTTTTCCAACTGCCGCGCAGCCCAGCGATCCACAGGCCCCGATGAAAACCCGCAAAACCGCCTATCCCATCTGGAACCGTCTGCAACTGGCCAAGGACGGCCACTTGTCGTTGCGCGAGCAGTTGCTGCTGTTCCTGCGCAAAGGCATCGCCGATGGCAGCGTCAAGGCCGGCATCCGCCTGCCGGCCTCACGCGTGCTGGCGGCCCAGCTGGGGCTGTCCCGCATGACCGTGACCGAGGCCTATGGGCAGTTGATCGCCGAGGGGTTCCTCGAGGCCCGGACAGGTTCGGGCACCTATGTCATGGCCCGCATCGCCGAACCAACGGCCTCGCCGCCCGCCCGGGCAGAGGCCGCCATCGGCTCCACCCGGGCCCGGGCGTTGACGGGGAACGACTCGATGTCCATGGCCCCCGCCGCCTGGCCGCTGACTCCGGGCCTGCCGGCGCTGGACGCTTTTCCTTATGCCCTGTGGGGGCGCCTGGAGGGTCGGTTCTGGCGGCGCCGGCCACTTCCCGACCTGTCCTACGGCGACCCACAGGGTTTCCTGCCATTACGCGAAGCCCTGGCGGCTTACCTGGGCGCGGCACGCGGAGTGGTCTGCCAGGCCCGTCACATCGTGATTACCCCCGGCGCCCAAGCGGCGGTGTCGATTGCGACGCTGGCGCTCACCGACCAGGGGGATCGCGTCTGGGTCGAGAACCCCGGCTACGATGCGGCCTACCGCAGCGTGTTGCTGGCTGGCGTGCAGGCGGTGGGCGTTCCCGTGGATAAAGAAGGGCTGGATGTGCAGGCCGGCCGCCGGCACGCGCCGGACGCCAGGCTGGCGCTGGTATCGCCTTCGCACCAGTATCCCCTGGGGGTCGGCATGAGCCTGGCGCGACGCCTGGCCTTGCTGCAATGGGCCCACGACGCCAATGCCTTCATCCTCGAAGACGATTACGACAGCGAGTTTCGCTACGGCGGCGCGCCAACACCGGCGCTCAAGGCCCTGGACGGCAATCAGGGGCGGGTGATCTATGTGGGGACCTTGAGCAAGCTGCTGGCGCCAGGTCTGCGCCTGGGGTTCCTGGTCGCCCCCGAGGCGGTGGTGGACCTGTTGCGCGACGTGCGCAATGGCAGCGGCCACCGCGTGCCTTTGTCACTCCAGGCGACGGCGGCGGAGTTCATCGGCAATGGCCACCTCGGCAGCCATATCCGGCGTAGCCAGGCGGTTTATGCGCAACGTCGCGCAGCCTTGCTGGCGGCCATTCACGACGCCGGCAGCGAGCGTATGAGGGTAGCCAGCAGCGCTACCGGGTTGCATCTGCTTGCCGAACTGCCCGATGGCCTCGACGACCAGGCTATCGCTGCCGCCGCCCATGCCCGAAAAATCGGCGTCGCGCCGCTGTCAGGTTTTTTCGTTGGCGCCCAGGGTCGGCCACGTCCTGGCTTGTTGATGGGCTTTGGCAATACCCGGGCGGAGTCGATGCAGGATGCGGTTGCAACCCTGTGCCGTCTGATCGACCGGCAACGGGGTTCATCCCTCTAGGCGATCAGGCCTGCAAGTAACGCAGCACCGACTCGCAGATCATCTCGCGGTGACGCTGCTTGATCGTCTCGTCGGGCAGGTCGATCTGGAAGATCTCGCCGAAGGTGTGGCGGTTGGACACGCGGTAGAAGCAGAACGAACTGATCAGCAAGTGCACATCCAGCGCGTCCAGGCCGGCGCGGAACACGCCCTCGTCAACCCCGCGCTGCAGGATCTCGCCCAAGGCATGGAGGATGGTGTTGTTCATCGCCTTGATCGCCTCGGAGCGCTTCACGTACTCGGCGTTGTGGATATTCTCGATGCTGACGATGCGCACGAAATCGACGTTGCGATCATGGTGATCGAAGGTGAACTCCACCAGCCGGCGAATCGCATCGCGCGGCGCCAGTTCCGCCAGGTGCAGGCGGCTCTCGGTGCTGCGGATATCGCCGTAGAGCTTCTCCAGCACCTCGACGTACAGCTGTTCCTTGCTGCCGAAGTAGTAGTAGATCATGCGCTTGGAGGTGTGGATGCGCTCGGCGATGGCATCCACCCGAGCGCCGGACAGGCCCTGCTGCACGAACTCCACAATGGCTTCTTGCAGAATGTTCTCGCGGGTCTTTTCCGGGTTGTTCTTGCGACTCTTGCGCGGCTCGTTCACGGACTGCTCGGGCGCTACGGAGAGTTCTGTGGTCATTGTCATTCTGGGGCTCACGGCCATCGCTGCACACGCGGGCGATTATGGGCCGCGTCGCGCAGCGAAGGAAAGCAGGACGGCGGCCCTTTGCCGCCGCCGTTACGAAACTCCTACAACTTGGCCTGTCGCACCCCGCCACTGCGCGACTTGGCCATGGCCGCCAGGCGCACCGCGACGTTCGCCGCGCCATAACCGACATAGCCATTCTTGCGCTGGATGATCTCGAAGAAGAAGCGTCCTTCGAACGGTTCGGTGTAGACGTGGAACAGCTCGCCGCCCTGGGCATCACGGTCGTAGAGCACGTTGTAGTAGGCCAGCTCGCTGAGGAACTCGTCGTCGAAATCGAAGCGCGCCGCCAGGTCGTCGTAGTAGTTCAGCGGGATGTCCAGCAGCGGCACGCCCGCCTCCTTGGCCCGGCTGACTTCGGCAAAGATATCGTCGCAATCGAAGGCGATGTGATGCACGCCCGAGCCGCCATAACTGGACAGCGCATGGGAGATCGCGGTCTTGCGGTTTTCGGAAATGTTCAGCGGCAACCGAATGGTGCTGCAACGGCTGCGCAACGCCCGGCTCTTCACCAGCCCGTAGGGATCGGGCAGCACCACTTCGTCGTCGGCGGTGAAATCCAGCAGGCTCTTGTAGAACAGCACCCAGCTGTCGAGGTTGTCGGCCGGCAGTGCCATGGCCATGTGGTCGATGCGCTTGAGGCCGCCCTTGGCCACTACCCCGGGGAGCATATTGAAATCGGTGTCATACAGGTTCCCGCCCTGCTCCTGATCCACCAGGTAGATCAGGCTGCCATCCAGCTCGCGCACGGCGGCCAGTTCCAGTTCGTTGGGACCCACCAGCCCGCGGTACGGCTGGCCCTTGTAGGCCACCGCGCGCTCCAGCGCCTTGGCGCTGTCCTTGACCCGGATCGCCGTGGCGCACACCGAAGGGCCGTGAGCTTCGAAGAAGCTGTGGGCAAAGGAATAAGGTTCGGAGTTGAGGATCAGGTTGATATCGCCCTGGCGCATCAGGCTGACGTTCTTCGAGCGGTGCTGGCCGGCCTTGGCGAATCCCAGGCGTTCCAGCCAGCCGCCGAGCTTGGCGCCCAGCGCTTCGTCCACGGCGAACTCGAGAAACTCGGTGCCGCCGTATTCACTGGCCGGCGGCGGCGCGAACAGCGTATCGATATTGGCCACCGGCGTGGCTTCCTGCGCCAGGCGCTGGCGGGTTTTCTCCTCGAGGTACAGCAGCGAACGCAGGCCGTCCGCGGCATTGGCCCGCGGTGGCGCGGCGCGGAAACCGTCGTTGAAGATCTCCAGGGACAAAGGCCCGGTGTAGCCGCTCTTGATGATCGGCGCGAGGAACCCCGGCAGGTCGAAATCGCCCTGCCCCGGGAAGCAGCGAAAATGCCGGCTCCACTCCAGCACGTCCATGGCCAGGATCGGCGCGTCGGCCATCTGCACGAAGAAGATCTTGTCCCCCGGGATCTCGGCGATCGCCGCCGGGTCGCCCTTGAGCGACAGGGTGTGGAAGCTGTCGAGCAGCACACCGAGGCTTGGATGGTCGGCCTCGCGGACGATGTCCCAGACCTGTTGATAAGTATTGACGTGCCGGCCCCAGGCCAGCGCTTCGTAGCCGATCCGCAAGCCACGGCTGCCGGCGCGCTCGGCCAGCAGGCGCAGGTCGTCCACCAGGATCTGCCGGTCGCCGACACTGTCGGCCGCGGCATTGCTGCACACCAGCACCAGGTCGGTGCCCAGTTCCTGCATCAGGTCGAACTTGCGTTCGGCGCGTTCCAGGTTGCGTTGCAGGCGGTCGCGGCGGCAGCCTTCGAAATCGCGAAAGGGTTGGAACAGGGTGATGGCGATGCCCAGGTCCGCGCACATCTGGCGGATTTCCCGGGGGCTGCCGTCGTAGTAGAGCAGGTCGTTCTCGAAAATCTCCACGCCGTCGAAACCGGCGGCGGCAATGGCTTCGAGCTTTTCCGGCAGGGTACCGCTCAAGGAGACGGTGGCAATGGAACGCTGCATGTTTCAACTCCCGGTAATGACCACAGATCGGGCTCCGTGCCTGTAGCCGCTGCCGCAGGTCCTCCAGCGCACTGAAGATCCCGCGCCCGCCTCGCGGACGATCGCAGCCTGCGGCAGCGGCTACAGGTGCACGTTTGTTATTGGATGGGGCGGATTATTGAGCCGGGCATTGCAGACAGCAATTCAAAGTGTACGAACCAGTTAGTTTTTCGTGCGATTATCGAACAAAATGGCCGTTGGCGAATTGACGATTTTTCGTCCACTGCGCACCATCGACAGCACATTGGGCCGGCACCGAACCGCTGGCTTCAATCGCCAAAGACCCAGAACACACCATAAAAATTTCAAAAATCGGGTACACCCTCATGCTTGCATTCAACGCCACACCTCTCTGCCTGGTCCTCCGGCTCTCACCTGGCCAGACCTCCAACAGCCGCCTTCAGACGGACACACTACGGCCCCTGGGCTGAACCGTGCTTGCACGCTGACCCGACCGCTTTCAATCGTCGCGCCCGGTGCGCGTCGAGCAAAGCACTCAGCCGATCGATCATCGAATTCACCCGCGGCCCGGCCGCCCAGCCGACGATCGATCACGCGCCCTTGAGTCCCGACGAGTTGTCCCTCGTCAGTCATTGAACGGATGGCACACATGATTCCTTCTCAAAGCTCCCGCATGGCCCCGAGCCTCGGCACCGCCTCCGGCGGCATCGGCGACAAGATCCGCGGCGCCATGGCGGTCGGCAAGACCCGCTGGGGCATGCTCGCCCTGGTGTTCTTCGCCACCACCCTGAACTACATCGACCGCGCCGCCCTGGGTGTGATGCAGCCGATCCTGGCCAAGGAAATGAGCTGGACGGCGATGGACTACGCCAACATCAACTTCTGGTTCCAGGTCGGCTACGCCGTCGGTTTCGTCCTGCAAGGACGGTTGATCGACCGGGTCGGCGTCAAGCGCGTGTTCTTCTTCGCCGTGCTGCTGTGGAGCCTGGCCACCGGCGCCCACGGCCTGGCCACCTCGGCCGCGGGCTTCATGGTCTGCCGCTTCATCCTCGGATTGACCGAGGCCGCCAACTACCCGGCCTGCGTGAAGACCACGCGCCTGTGGTTCCCGGCCGGCGAACGCGCGGTGGCCACCGGCATCTTCAACGCCGGGACCAACGTCGGCGCCATGTTCACGCCGATGCTGCTGCCGTTGATCCTGCACGCCTGGGGCTGGCAGGCGGCGTTCCTCTGCATGGCCGCGCTGGGCGGTATCTGGCTGCTGTTCTGGGGCCTGAAGTACTTCAACCCGGAAGATCACCCGAGCGTCAAACAGTCCGAGCTCGAGTACATCCAGAAAGAAGTCGAACCGGAGCAGACCCGCGTGCCTTTCTCGCGCATCCTGCGCATGCGCGGCACCTGGGCCTTCGCCCTGGCCTACTCGATCACCGCGCCGGTGTTCTGGTTCTACCTGTACTGGCTGCCACCGTTCCTCAACCAGCAGTACAACCTGGGCATCAACGTGACCCAGATGGGTATCCCGCTGATCATCATCTACCTGACCGCCGACTTCGGCAGCGTCGGCGGTGGCATCCTCTCGTCGTTCCTGATCGGCCGCGGCGTCACCCCGATCAAGGCGCGCCTGATGTCCATGCTGCTGTTCGCCTGCTGCATCGTCGGCGTGATCATGGCCGCGGGCGCCAGCAACCTGTGGCTGGCGGTGTTCGCCATCTCCCTGGCCATCGGCGCGCACCAGGCCTGGACCGCCAACATCTGGAGCCTGGTGATGGACTACACGCCCAAGCACATGATGAGCACGGTGTTCGGTTTCGGCGGCATGTGCGCGGCCATCGGCGGCATGTTCATGACCCAGCTGGTGGGCCACATCCTGACCGTCACCAACAACAACTACACCGTGCTGTTCACCCTGATCCCGGCGATGTACTTCATTGCCCTGACCTGGATGTACTTCATGGCCCCCCGCAAGATTCCGAAAGTGGAAGACTGACGCTTACCTCTCGCAGGCCCGGTTCCGGGCCTGCTTTTTTTCTCCCTCCGCCCTCTTCTCTCGGTCGATGCCGCCCAACGTCGGCAACGGACGCCCCGTTACGAATGCCGCTCAGCGCCGACGCTGTTGCCAGGCTGCCGCCAGGCCGCTGAGGCAGATCACCGCGATGCCCAGCTGGGTGATCGGCTGCGGCGTATGGCTGAACAACAACCAACCCAGCAGCCCGGCGAAGACGATCTGGCAATAGCCGAACGGCGCCAGCAGCGCCGGTGCTGCGTGGCGGAATGCCTGGGTCAGGAACAGGTGGGCGGTCATGCCGCAGGCCCCCAGAGCCAGCATCAGCCCGCCATGGATAACGCTCGGCACCTGCCAGAAGAACGGCACCAGCGCACTCATCACCAGGGTGTTGCACAGGCCGGCGAAGAAGTTGCTGGTGGTCGGGCTGTCATGCTCGGCGAGCTTGCGGGTCAGCAGTTGGTAAAAGCAGAAAAACAGCGCCGAGCAGAAAGGCAGCAGCACCGCCGGGGTGAACAAGTCGCCACCCGGGTGCACGATGATCAGCACCCCGACAAAACCGCAGATCACCGCCAGCCACTGGCCCTTCGTGACCCGCTCGCCCAGCAGCGGCACCGACAATGCAGTGACCAGCACCGGCGCCAGGAAGTTGACCGCGGTGGCTTCGGCCAGCGGGATAAACAGCAGCGCCGAGGTGAACAGCAGGCTGGTGCTGAGCAGGCACAAGGCCCGCGCCAGCTGCAGCAACGGTCGCCTGGTGCGCAACACCCGCAAGCCCGATTGCGGCAGGAAGATCCCGGCCATCAGCAGGGTATGAACCAGGTAGCGGGCCCAGACCACCATCACGATCGGATAGAACCCCGAAAGGTATTTCGACAGGGCGTCGTGACTGGCGAACAGGAAGGTCGCCACGACGACCAGCAGGATGCCCTTGAAGGGCTGGTTGACACCGGAAAGGGGTGTGCTGAGGGTCATCCGCGGGGTCTCTCAAGATAGGGTTTGTTTGTAGAAACAGCTTCGCGGACAAGCCTCGCTCCTACAGAAGAGAACGGCTTCTGTAGGAGCAGGGGGGACGCCCAGTTCTTGCCCACGATAGGGCCATCTGGGCTATCCATTAAATCCGGGCCAACAACGCCCGGGTCTTGTCCAACGCCATCTGCGCCCGCTCCAGGGCACCGACGCCCTGCTCAAGCAACTTCACCGTGGGGATCTCCAGGCTCAACGGCAGGTTGGCCGGCAGGCAATGCAAGAGCCCCGCCAGGTCGCAATCGCCATCCCCGGGGAAACGCCGTTCGTTGCGGGCCTGGCGCAGGATCTCCTGCATATCGTCCGGGCGCGGGCCGGCCACGTCGCACAGCTGGGCATAACGCAGCCGTGACGGTGCGACCTTTGCCAGGTCCTCCAGGCGCGAGGCCGAGCGATCGAAGTGGAACGCGTCCACCAGCACCGCGGCGTTGTCGCGACCGGCGTTCTCCACCACCCGTACCGCCTGTTGCAGATCGCGCGCATCGGTCCAGGGCATGAACTCCAGGTGCGGGTGCAAGCCGTAGATCGACGCCAGGTCGCAAAGTTCGGCGAAGCGCTCGGTCATGCGTGCCTCATCGGGGTCGTTGCCGGCCACCAGCAGTTCGCTGGCGCCGAACTCGGCGCCAACCGCCAGCACCGCTTCGAAATCCGCGACCCGGGTTTGCGGTTTGAGCCGCAGGATCTCCACATCCAGCACGCAAATGCCGGTGTCGCGCAGGCGGCTGAGGGTCTGCCGGCGCAGCTCGGCATCGGCCACCAGGGCAAAGTGATGCTCCTGCGGCGTCGCCGGGACCAGGCGCAAACCGACATGGCTGTAACCGGCGCGGGCCGCCACCTCGACCATCTGCGGCGGTGAAATCTCCAGCACCGTGAGGCTGGCCAGGGAAAGAATGCGTTCGCTCATGTTCATCCCTCGATCAGCGCCGGAGCACAGGCACGACCAGTCGCCGCCGCTTCGCGGATCGCCTCGATCAGCGCCAGGGTCCGCGCCGCATCGGCCACGCTGACCAGCGGCTCGACCTCGCGCCGCGCCACTTTGACGAAATGCTGCAATTGCAGGCGCAGGGCTTCGGCGGCGGTGAAAGGCTCCTCGATCGCCAGCAACGGCTGATGCCAGCCGGCCCCGGCCTCGGCGTACTGCCAGCGCTTGAGTTGCGGAATGCTCAGGGCGCCAGCGGTGCCGGCCAGCAGGTAGCACGGCTGGTCGGCCTGGCGCGGATACACCGGGTTCTCGCCGGAATCCATCTCCCAACTCCAGGGCGCCGCCACCGCGTCGGAGCCGGTCAGGCTGCCCAGGGCGCCGTTGGCGAATTGCAGCAGGACGGCGGCGCAATCTTCGTTGGCGAAACCGCGCACCGCATTGCTGGTGACGGCCTGCACCTGATGCACCTCACCGCACAGGTGGCGCAGCAGGTCGAGGTCGTGAATCAGGTTGGTCAGCAGCATCCCGGCCCCGGGTTCGCGGCGCCAGGGAATCTCGAAATAGCTGTCGGGCTTCTGCAATTGCCAGAGCGCGGTGACCGTGGTCATCCGGCCCAGTGCCCCGCCCTGCACCAGCGCATGGGCGCGGACGATCAGCGGGTTGTGGCGCCGGTGATGGCCCACCAGCACCGGCACCCCGCTGTTTTTCACGGCGGCCACCAGCTCACGCGCTTCATCCAGGTGCACGCCGACCGGTTTCTCCAGCAGCACCGGCACCCCGGCCGCCAGGCAATCCAGCGCGGTGCCGACGTGCAGGTTGTTCGGGTTGGCGACTATCACCGCGTCGGGCCGCGCCTGTTCGAGCATCTGTCGATAGTCGGGGTAATGCGCCACCTGCCACTGCGCGGCGATCCCGGCGGCTTGCGGGCCGGGATCGGCCACGGCGCAAAGTGTGGCTTCGGTCAGGGTCTTGAGGTGCTGGTAATGCTGCTGGCCCATGTTGCCGGCGCCGATCAGGGCAATGCGCAAAGGCGAGTCCAAGGCGGGATCCTCTTGTGATTGTTATCGGAACACGAAATTTCAAATATTTAGAACTTGGTTCCATTTTCACACAAGAGCAAAACAAAATAGTGTCCGATCAGCGAACAGCTTTAAGACTTGAGATCGTGAAGACCCTGCGTATCGCAGCCTACGGCAGCGGCGACAGGAAACACCCAGCCCCTGTAGCCGCTGCCGAGCCCCGCGAGGCTGCGAACGGCTCCGCAGGAGACGCAAAGCCTGCCATCGCAGTGTGCCTGGCTAGACTCGGCAGGTAGTTTCACGGCCGCTGTGCGGCCGATCGCAGCCTTCGGCAGCGGCTACAGGAAATTCTGCAGATTCAGCTGAAAAGCTCAGAAGCCTGGCTAGCAGCCGAAAGCTCATCGGCAAACTTCAACAGCAGCGGCGCCAGTTCATGCAGGCGCGCCAGCGGCATGCGCGCACTCGGGCCGGCGATGCTCAGCACCCCGACCACCCGGCCATCGACCGGATGACGTACCACCGCGGCCACCGCCGAGGTGCCCACCGCCGAACTTTCCTCGACCCAGGCGTAACCCTGCTCCCGGGCCAGGCGCAGGCGTTCGAGCAGCTCGATATTCGAGCGCGGCGCGTTCGGGCCCAGGTCCGCGGGGATCTCGGCGGCCTGGCGCTCCACCAGCGACAAGGCCTCGGCATCGCTCAGGCAGGCCAGCCAGGCGTGCCCGGAAGCGGTGTAGAACAGCGGCGCCTCGCGCCCCATGTCGGGGTCGTAGCGCAACCCGGAACGGGCGCCCTGGGACTTGGCGATCCAGGTCTGGCGCTCGTCCTCGATCACCCCGAGGCGCACCAGTTCGCCGGTTTCCTGGGCCAGCCGGTCGAGCACCGGCTGGACGATGTCCGCGCCACTGCTGGACAGGTAGCGAAAGCCCATGGCCACCAGTTTGGTCGACAGGTGATAACGCAGGCTGTCCGGGTTCTGCCGCACGTAGCCCAGGCGGATCAGCTCCGCCAGCAGCCGGTGGGTGGCGCTTTTGGGGATGTCCAGTTGCTCGGCCAAGGTCTGCATCGGCAGGCCGCGGGGGTCGCTGGTAAGACTTTCCAGAACGCTGAAGACGCGCTCGATTTGACTGCCGGCCATGGTCGGGTCCAGACGAAATTTGGCCGATTCTAGTGACAACCGGCGCAATGGGAAACACACCGCGGCATCGTTCGATAACCGCCCATAAAAACCTCGGCACGGCGCAGATGATCCTGCCCTCGCCTTGCTGCCGACTATTCGACTCCGTATATTTTTTGGAATCAAGTTCCAAAAATAATAACTGTTCGTTTAGCGGAGTTGCTTCTTCCATGCCTGCCACCGCCTCCCTGCACCACCCCGATATCGATTGCGACGTGCTGGTCGTCGGCTCCGGCGCCGCCGGCCTCTCGGCGGCCGTGACCGCGGCCTGGCATGGCCTGAAAGTCATAGTGGTGGAGAAAGACCCGGTGTTCGGCGGCGCCACCGCCTGGTCCGGCGGCTGGGCCTGGGTGCCGTGCAACCCGCTGGCGCGACGGGCCGGCATAGTCGAGGACGTGGAACTGCCGCGCACCTACCTGAAGCACGAACTGGGCGAACGCTACCAGCCAGCAATGATCGACGCCTTCCTCGAAGCCGGCCCGCGCATGGTGTCGTTCTTCGAGCGCCATACCGCGCTGCAATTCGCCGACGGCAACGCCATCGCCGATATCCACGGCGATACGCCAGGCGCTGGCACCGGCGGACGCTCGGTGATCGCCGCGCCCTACGATGGGCGCGAGGTCGGCACGCTGCTCAAGCGCCTGCGCAAGACCCTGCGTGAAACCTCGTTCATGGGCATGCCGATCATGGCCGGCGCCGACCTTGCGGCCTTCCTCAACCTGAGCCGTTCGCTGCCGGCCGCCTGGCATGTGAGCAAGCGCTTCGGCCGCCACCTGCGCGACCTCATCACTCACCGCCGCGCCCTGCAACTGGTCAATGGCGTGGCGCTGGTGGCGCGCCTGGCCAAGTCGGCGCAGGACCTGGGCGTGCTGCTCTGGGAATCGGCGCCGGTCACCGAGCTGCTGCGCGACGGCGACGCGGTAACCGGGGCGATTGTCAGCAGCGCCACCCGGGGGCCCATTCGTATCCGCGCCCGCAAGGCGGTGGTGCTGGCGGCCGGCGGTTTCCCCAACGACATCGAACGGCGCAAGGCGCTGTTCCCGCGCACGCCCACCGGCCACGAGCATCTGGCCCTGCCGCCATTGGCGGTCTCGGGCGACGGCTTGCGCCTGGGGGAAAGCGTCGGGGCCCGGGTCGATACCGACATGGAATCTCCCGTGGCCTGGGCCCCGGTCTCCGCGGTGCCCTACAAGGACGGCAGCCGCGGGCATTTCCCGCACATCATCGAGCGCGGCAAACCGGGGATCATCGGCGTCCTGCGCAACGGCCAGCGCTTCGTCAACGAAGCCGACGGTTACTACGACTATGTGCGGGCGCTGGTCGCTGCGGCGCCCGAGGGTGAAGAAGTGGCGTCGTGGCTGATCTGCACTCACAGGTTCCAGCGCTTGTATGGCCTGGGCATCTCCCGGCCCTTCCCGGTGCCACTGGCGCCCTTTATCCGCAGCGGCTACCTGAAGCGCGGCGAGAGCATCGAGGAACTGGCCCAGGCCTGCGGCATCGATGCGGACGGCTTGCGCGCCACCCTGGCGGAATACAACCGGCATGCCCGACAAGGCCTGGACCCGCAGTTCGGCCGGGGTTCGACACCCTACAACCGCAAGCAGGGCGACCCGCGCCAGCAACCCAACCCGTGCGTGGCGCCCATCGAACAGGGGCCGTTCTATGCGGTGAAAGTCCAGCCGGGCTGCTTCGGCACCTTCGCCGGGCTCAAGGTCAACCCCCACGCCCAGGTGCTCGACGACCAGGGCCAGGCCATCGCCGGCCTGTACGCCGCCGGCAGCGACATGGCCAGCATCATGGGCGGCCACTACCCCGCCGGCGGCATCAATCTCGGCCCGGCGCTGACCTTCGGCTACATCGCCGGTCGGCACATCGCCGGGGCCAGCGCTTACGAATAAGGCGGCAATCGAGCTCGAAAAGGGCGTGGCTCCTGAGATCGCTTGAAGATCCTGCGGACCTTATCGCAGGCTGCGCCAGCGGCTACAGGAAGCACGTAGCCCTTGTAGTCGCTGCCGAGCCCCGCGAGGCTGCGATCGGCTCCGCAGGAGACACAAACTTGAGATCGCTTGAAGGTCCTGCGGACCTTATCGCAGGCTGCGCCAGCGGCTACAGGAAGCATGAATCCCTGTAGCCGCTGCCGAGCCCCGCGAGGCTGCGATCGGCTCCGCAGGAGACGCAAACTTGAGATCGCTTGAAGGCCCTTCGGGCCTTATCGCAGGCTACGCCAGTGGCTACAGGAAGCATGAATCCCTGTAGCCGCTGCCGAGCCCCGCGAGGCTGCGATCGGCTCCGCAGGAGACGCAAACCGGCCGCCGCGGCAGACTAGACCGCCCCGGGAGAGCGGTCGCGGAAGGCGGATCAGAAATCGAAGAACACCGTCTCCCCTTCCCCCTGGATGCGGATATCGAAGCGGTACGCCCGCTGCCCGTCCACTTCGCAGGGATGCGCCAGCAGGGTGTCGCGCCGTTGCGGCTGCTCGATCAGGTTCAGCACCGGGCAGGCGGCGTTGGCTTCCGGCTCGTCGGCGAAATACAGGCGGGTGTGCAGGTGGATGTTGATCCCTCGGGCGAACAGCGCCACGTTGATGTGCGGCGCCATCGGCACTCCGGCGGCATTCTTCACCACGCCCGGCTTGACCGTGTGCAGCGTCCACTCGCCGGCATCGAAGGTGGTGGCCGTGCGCCCGAAGCTGTTGAAGGCTTTCTCCGAATCGAACACGGGGTCGTAGACACCCTCATGGTTGGCTTGCCAGAACTCGAGGAACGAGTCGCGCACCAGATGGCCGTTGCCGTCATACACATGGCCGATCAGCAGGATCTTTTCCCCCTCGGCGTCGGGCCCGGCCATCCGGTTCCAGATCTCGTCGCTGCGGGTCGGGTTGCCCGCGGCGGCCAGCGCCAGGCCGATGTGCACATAAGGTCCGGCCGTTTGCGAAGGGGTTTCAGGCAGCAATTGGATAGGCATGGCAGGCTCCTCAGCAATTCTCGAAGTGGGTCTTGCGCTGGCCGCGCAACACGATGTCGAAGCGATAGGCCAGGCAGTCCATCGGGTTGGCGCTGCTCATGTCCAGGCGCGCGATCAGGCTCTGCACCGCGTCCGGGTTGGCGATCGACTTGACGATCGGGCACAGCGGGATCAGCGGGTCGCCCTCGAAATACAGCTGGGTGATCAACCGCGTGGCAATCGACGGCCCGCTGATGGAGAAGTGTATATGCGCCGGGCGCCAGTCGTTCGGGCCGTTGCGCCACGGGTAAGGGCCGGGCTTGATGGTGCGGAAACTGTAGTAGCCGTCACGGTCGGTCAAGGCCCGGCCGACGCCGCCGAAATTCGGGTCCAGGGGCGCCAGGTAGCGGTCGTTCTTGTGCCGGTAGCGGCCGCCGGCGTTGGCTTGCCACATCTCCACCAGGGTGTGGGGAATCGGCTGGCCGTACTGATCGCAAACCCGACCGGCGACGATGATTCGCTCGCCCACCGGCAAGCCGCCGTTATTGAAGTTGAGCAGCAGGTCGTTATCGAAACGTCCGGTCTTCAGATGGGAGAAATCGGGGCCGCTGGTTTCGCTCAGCGATTGCGGGATGCTCACCAGCGCCTGGCGCGGCGAACGGGCCACGGAGGTCTTGTAGTCGGGGGTCAGGGCCTTGGGATGCCAATTACGGTCACGGATAACGAAACGACTGCTGTCTGCATCAGACATGTCGGTCTCCTGTTGTTTGATTTATGGAGCGCAGCCCGCGCAGTTTCAAACAACGGCAACCCGACGACTATTGAAAAGGCCCTTCAAGAACATAACCAGAAGGTTATGGATAACGCCCCTCGCGATAGGCCTGCCCAACCTCCCGCAGCACCTCGACACACCACTGCGCCGCCAGCGACAACGGCAGGCTGGCATTGCTGGAGATGCCCACCGAGCCGCCCGGCTCGCGCTGCCCGAGGTCGATCTCGCGCAGCTCGCCGTTGGCCAGGTCCAGGCGCACCGCGTCCAGCGGGGCGATCCACAGCGCATCGCTGGACAGCGCATAGCGCCGGCTCAAGGCCACCGAGAGGGTTTCCAGGCGCTGGCGCGACTGGCTGATGCCGCACTGCACGAACAGGCTGTCGGCGAACTTGCGGATGGTGGTGCCGGCCAGCGGCAACACCAGCGGGTACAGCTCCAGCGCATGCCGATCCAACGGCCCGTGCAGCAACGGATGATCGGGACGCGCCACCAGGGTCATCGACTCGCTGTACAGATGCTCGAAGCTCAGGCCCTGGATCTGCGGGCTGTCCGTCATGCGCCCGACCACCAGGTCGACATCGCCGACCCGCAGCTGCGACAGCAGATAGGCGCTGGGGCCGGTGACCACGCTCACCACCAGCGCCGAGTGCCGTTCGTGCAGGCGCCGCACCACCTCCGGCAGCAGCAGGCTCTCGGCGGTCGAGAGCACACCCAGGCGTACCACGCCGGCGGCATATTCGCCGCCGCGCAAGGTGTTCACCCCTTCGCGCAGGGCCTGCACCGAGGGCCCGGCGTAACGCAAAAAAGCCATGCCGGCCTCGGTCAGGCTGAGCCCGGCCTTGCTCCGGGCGAACAGCCGGGTGTCGAGCAGTTCTTCCAGTTCCTTGAGGGTTTTCGACATCGCCGGCTGGCTCACCGCGAGCACATCCGCCGCCCGTGCCAGGCTGCCCTGGCGAGACATTTCAAGAAAACATACGAGGTGACGGAATTTGATGCGGGTATCGATGTTCAAAGGAGGCCCCGGCTGTGTCGCGACAGAATCGATGCGGCTGCGGGCAATGGTAGCGTGCATGCAAAAGGCTGACGACCGGACTGGCGTTGGCCCTGCTCACCAGCAACACTGATCAGCAAATTAGAACGAGGATTCACCCATGCTTTGGAAGAAAGGACGGCGCAGCGACAACGTGGTGGATGCTCGCGATGACAGTGGCGGCGGTGGCGGCGGCCTGCGCTTTGGCGGCGGCAAGGGCCTGAGCCTGACCGCGGTCATCCTGATCGTCGGCATCGGCTGGGTCACCGGCCAGGACCCGTTGCAGATCCTCGGACAACTCGTCGGGCAGATGGATCAGTCCTCGGCACCCGCCACCACCCAGCAGACCCGCCAGGCACCGCCAGCCAATGACGAGCAGGCGGAGTTCGTGCGCTCCATCCTCGGCGACACCGAAGACACCTGGGGCCAGATCTTCCAGCAGGCCGGACGCGCCTACCAGCAACCCAAGCTCATCCTGTTTCGCGGCCGGGTGAATTCCGCCTGCGGCTCGGCGACTTCCGCCACCGGCCCGTTCTATTGCCCGGCCGACCAGCAGGTGTACCTGGACATGGACTTCTTCCGCGAAATGGACCAGCGCTTCTCGGCCGCCGGCGACTTCGCCCAGGCCTACGTGATCGCCCACGAAATCGGCCACCACGTACAGACCCTGCTCGGCGTCTCGGCGAAGATCCAGGCGGCCCGCCAACAGGGCCGGCAGATGGAAGGCGACGGCGGCCTGCTGGTGCGCCAGGAACTGCAGGCCGACTGCCTGGCGGGCGTCTGGGCCAACCATGCGCAGAAGCGCCTGAACTGGCTGGAGCCGGGGGATATCGAAGAAGCCCTGAACGCCGCCAACGCCATCGGTGACGACCGCCTGCAACAGCAAGGCCAGGGCCGCGTGGTACCGGACTCCTTCACCCACGGCAGCTCGGCGCAACGGGTGCGCTGGTTCAAGGCCGGTTTCACTCAGGGCCAAGTGGCCCAGTGCGACACCTTCGCGGCGAAGAGTCTGTAATGCGCCGGGGACTGGTGCTGCTCACGTTATGGATGATCTGCGCCGGCGCGCAGGCAGCGGAAAATGGCGTCAAGACGATCAGCCCCGCACGACTGAACCTGGAAGGCGGCGAACTGGCCGTCGGCCTGAGCCAGGACTGGCAACAGCCGCTGCCCGAGATCCAGCGGGCACTGATCATCGTCCATGGGCGCCTGCGCAACGCCCAGACCTACCTGCACAGCGCCGAACAGGCCGCCAGCCAGGCCGGGCAAAGCGCGACTACCCTGGTGATCGCGCCGCAGTTTCTCAATCAGAACGATATCGAGCGTCACCAGTTGCCCGGTTCGCTGCTGCGCTGGCAGGGCAATGACTGGATGGCCGGCGAGCTGTCCAACGGGCCCAAGCCACAAAGCTCTTATGCGGTGCTGGACGCGATCATCACGCGGCTGAGCGATCGCCAGCAGTTTCCGTCCCTGACCGAGATCGTCATCGCCGGCCACTCCGGTGGCGCCCAGGTGGTGCAGCGCTTTGCCCTGCTCGGCCAGCATCATCCGGGCCTGGAGGATGACGGCATCAAGCTGCGCTACGTCATCGCCAACCCGTCGTCCTATGCCTACTTCGACGAGCAACGCCCGGTGAAGGTCGACGCCAATGCGTGCCCCGGTTTCAACCACTGGAAGTACGGACTGCTCAAGCTGCCGGCCTACGCCGCCGGCCAGACTGCGCAGCAACTGGAACAGCGCTATATCAAACGCGATATCACCTACCTGCTGGGCAAACAGGACACCGACCCGCACCACCCGGCGCTGGACACCAGCTGCGCCGCCGAGGCCCAGGGCGCCTACCGCTTGATTCGTGGGCACAACTATTTCGACTACCTGAAACAGCGCCATCCGCAGGGATTGCAACAGCAGTTGATCGAAGTGCCCGGGGTCGGGCATGACGGCGACAAGATGTTCACCTCGCCCGAGGGGCAGAAGGCGTTGTTCGGCCAGTAGATGTAGTGGTGTCAGGAAGGACGCTATCGCGGGCAAGCCTCGCGCCTACAGGTTCGTTGTCGTACCCGGCAGAGGGCTACACCGCAGATCCGTAGGAGCGAGGCTTGCCCGCGATGCTTTTTAAGCCAACACCATCCGCCGTAGAACGCTGCAATCCTCGGCATGCCAGTCGGTCAGTTCCGGCCACGGGTTATCCGGCAGGTTCACCAGCACCGTGTGGGTGCCCGCCGCGCGACCGCAATCAAGGTCGAAGCGGTAGTCGCCGACCATCACCATCTCGGCCGGCGCCACCTCCCAGGCCGCGGCCAGTTTCAGCAAGCCGCCCGGGTGAGGTTTGGGTGGCGCTTCGTCGCGCCCCAGCACGTCCTCGACGGCAAAGCAGTCGGCCAGGCCAATGGCCTCCAGGGTGACATGGGCCAGCTCCCGCGCATTGCGGGTCAGGATGCCCAGGCGATAGCCCCGCGACGCCAGTTCCCGCACCAGCTCCACCGCCCCCGGCGCCGGCCGCGAACCCAGGGCCAGGTCGCGTTCGTGCTCCAGCAGCCAGGCGTGTTTCGCCGCGGCTTCGGCGGCGGGCAAGGCCGCGAGATGGGTCAGGATGTCGTGCTCCGGCGGGATCCCCAGCGCTTCGCGGATGGCCGCGAAATCATGCACGGCCACCGTCAGGGTGCCATCCATGTCGAACACCCAATGACGCACCCCGGCCAGGCTCATGCCCAGTCCTTGCGGTGGCGGATCAGGCCTTCCTGGGTCACCGACGCCACCAGCTGGCCGGCGCGGTTGAACACGCTGCCGCGGGAGAAACCACGGGAATTGCCGGCCCACGGGCTGTCCATGGCATACAGCAGCCAGTCGTCGGCACGCAGGTCGGCATGGAACCACAGCGCGTGGTCGAGGCTGGCGACCTGCATGTCCTTCTGCCACACCGACTTGCCGTGGGGCAGCATCGAGGTGGTCAGCAGGCCGAAGTCCGAGGCGTAGGCCAGCAGGTATTTATGCAGCGCGGGAATGTCCGGCAGCTCGCCGTCGGCGCGGAACCAGACGTATTTGACCGGGTCCGCCGGCTGCGGGTTATAGGGGTCTTTCTCGGTCACCGGGCGCACTTCGATGGGCTTGGGGCACAGCAGTTTTTCGCGCATGTGCTCGGGGATCAGGTGCGCGCGCTGCTGGGTGATCTCCAGCTCCGACGGCAGGTTTTCCGGGCCGACCACCTGGGGCATGGTGTCCTGGTGCTCGAAGCCTTCCTCGTCGTACTGGAACGAGGCGCTGCAGGTGAAGATCGGGTTGCCCTTCTGGATCGCCGTCACCCGGCGAGTGCTGAAGCTGCCACCATCGCGCACCCGGTCGACCTGGTACACCACCGGCAACGCCGCATCGCCGGGACGCAGGAAATAACCGTGCAACGAATGCACATGGCGGGCCTCTTCGACAGTCTGGCTGGCCGCGGACAGGGACTGACCCAATACCTGGCCGCCGAACAGCTGGCGGAAGCCCAGGTCCTGGCTGCGACCGCGAAACAGGTTTTCCTCGATCGGTTCCAGGGTCAACAGGTCGACCAGATCATCCAACACGTGGCTCATTCAGACTCTCCTCACACAGAGCAATGCCGCGCAGTCTTGGCTGTCGCGGTCGATTCAATCGGGTTCACACACATGGGCACACTCCAGATGCCCCCGACCTGCTATCCATGCAAGGTTTCCAACCATTGTTCGCGGTTGATGCGATACAGCACATGATGACGCAGCGGATGCTCGCTGCCGAGCTTTGGGTGATCGAAATCGTCGTGCGCAGCGTGTTGCATGCCGATGGCCTGCATGACTTTCTGCGACGGCAGGTTGCTGGTGGTGGTGAAGGCAACGATCTCCTTCAGGGCCAGGCGATCGAAGCCACAACGCAGCGCGGTCCAGGCCGCTTCGCTGGCGTAGCCCAGGCCCCAGTGCTCGCGCGCCAGGCGCCAGCCGATTTCCACCGCCGGGGTGAACGGCGCTTCGAAGCCCACCACACCCAGCCCGGTAAAACCGATAAAGGCCCCGGTATCCTTGCGCTCCAGCGCCCACGTGCCAAAACCGTGCTCGGCGAAATGCCCACGGATCCGTCCGATCAGCGCGGCGCTTTCCAGGCGGCTCAAGGGGGCCGGAAAGTAACGCATCACTTGCGGGTCGGCACACATCGCCGCAAACGCCGGCAAATCCTCATCGCGCCACTGGCGCAACAGCAGTCGAGCACTTTCGAGTTGCAGTATCGGCTCCATCGTCCCCTCCATTTCCATGCGTGCCAGTCTACATCGCTGGTAGGATCCTTTTCGGATTCCTACATGAAATTGCCATGCCACTGCCGCTGATCTATCACGACGACTACAGCCCCGAGTTCCCGGCGGAGCACCGCTTTCCCATGGACAAGTTTCGCCTGCTGCGCGACCACCTGGTGGACAGCGGCCTGACCCGCGATGCCGACCTGTTGCGCCCGGAACTGTGCCCGAAGGAGATTCTCGCCCTGGCCCACGACCCTGGGTATATCGAACGTTATATGGCCGGCGAGTTGTCGCGGGAAGACCAGCGGCGCCTTGGCCTGCCCTGGAACGAAGCCCTGGCCCGGCGCACCGTGCGTGCTGTCGGCGGCTCGCTGCTGGCCGCCGAACAGGCCCTGGAGCATGGCCTGGCCTGTCACCTGGCCGGCGGCACCCATCACGCCCACTACGACCACCCGGCGGGCTTCTGCATCTTCAACGACCTGGCGGTGATCAGCCATTACCTGCTCGAAGCCGGGCGGGTCGGCCGGGTGCTGATCTTCGACTGCGACGTGCACCAGGGCGACGGCACCGCGCGGATTCTCGAACATACCCCGGACGCCGTGACCGTCTCGCTGCACTGTGAAAAAAACTTCCCGGCACGCAAGGCCACCAGCGACTGGGACATCCCCCTGCCGATGGGCATGGGCGACGCCGATTACCTGAAAGTGGTCGACGATGCCCTCAATTACCTGCTGCCGCTGTACCAGCCGGACCTGGTGCTGTACGACGCTGGGGTGGATGTGCACAAGGACGATGCCCTGGGTTACCTGAAACTGACCGACCAGGGCGTCGCCGCCCGCGACGAACAGGTGATGCGCCATTGCCTGGGCCGCGACATCCCGGTACTCGGGGTGATCGGCGGCGGCTACAGCAAGGACCGCCAGGCCCTGGCCCGCCGCCACGGCATCCTCCACCACAGTGCGCAACGGGTGTGGACGTCATCAGGTTGTCACTGAACGCTGGGCGCCTTACCCACAATGGCTGTGGAGCCGCTTGTGGATAACCTGAGTGCAAGCGGCTGCAGGCCATGTTGGCTGTGCTCTACAGACAGGCGATCATTTTTTGATCAGGCCTGGTAAGCACGGCTGAATGCTGCGAAACGGGAGCGCCAATAGTGATGCCGCTTGAGGTCCTTCGTACCTTTCGCAGCCTGCGGCAGCGGCTACAAAAGCGTCATCAGGCGGTCATGAAAGTGTGGGTGCCTTACCCCCAATCTCTGTGGAGCCGCTTGTGGATAACCTGAGTGCAAGCGGCTACAGGCCATGTTGGCTGTGCTCTACAGACAGGCGATCATTTTTTGATCAGGCCTGGTAAGCACGGCTGAACGCGGCGGAGTTGGAGCGCTAATAGTGATTCCGCTAGAGGTCCTTCGGACCTTTCGCAGCCTGCGGCAGCGGCTACAAAAGCTTCATCAGGTGGTCATGAAAGTGTGGGTGCCTTACCCCCAATCTCTGTGGAGCTGCTTGTGGATAACCTGAGTGCAAGCGGCTACAGGCCATGTTGGCTGTACTCTACAGACAGGCGATCATTTTTTGATCAGGCCTGGTAAGCACGGCTGAACGCGGCGGAGCTGGAGCGCCAATAGTGATGCCGCTGGAGGTCCTGCGGACCTTTCGCAGCCTGCGGCAGCGGCTACAAAAGCGTCATCAGGCGGTCATGAAAGTGTGGGTGCCTTACCCCCAATCTCTGTGGAGCTGCTTGTGGATAACCTGAGTGCAAGGGGCTGCAGGCCATGCGGTACAAGCCCTGCAGAGCACTGAACATTTTTTGACCAGTCCCTGTATACCCCCCAGCATAAGCCGCTGCGGGGCGCATGGAGCATTGGCGACGGGCCTGCCTCGGGTAGAATGCCTGGCTTATTCCGCCACGCCGCCGCCCGCCATGACTTTATCCAGCACCACCCTGCCCCATCACGTCGCCATTATCGGTGGCGGCCCCGCCGGCTTGATGGCGGCCGAGGTGCTGAGCCTGGCGGGCATCCGCGTCGATCTCTACGACGGCATGCCATCGGTGGGCCGCAAGTTTTTGCTGGCCGGGGTCGGCGGCATGAACATCACGCATTCCGAGGCCTACCCGGTCTTTCTCTCGCGTTATGCCGAACGGGCCCCGCAGATGGCCCCGCTGTTGCGCGAGTTCGGCAGCGAGGCGCTGTGCCAATGGATTCACGGCCTGGGCATCGAGACTTTTGTCGGCAGCTCGGGCCGGGTGTTCCCCACCGATATGAAAGCCGCGCCGCTGCTGCGCGCCTGGCTCAAGCGCCTGCGCGATGCCGGCGTGGTTATCCACACCCGCCATCGCTGGCTCGGCTGGAATGTCGATGGCAGCCTGCGCATCCACAGTCCGGAAGGTGAAAAGTCGGTCCAGGCCGACGCCCTGCTGCTGGCGCTGGGCGGCGGCAGCTGGGCACGGCTGGGTTCGGATGGGGCCTGGATGCTGCCGCTGGAACAGCGCGGCGTGCAACTGGCGCCCCTGCAACCGAGCAACTGCGGGTTCGAAGTGCAGGACTGGAGCGATCTGCTGCGCAGCAAGTTCGCCGGCGCCCCGCTGAAGAATGTGGCCATTGGCCTGAACGACGACATCCCCCGTCTCGGCGAATGCGTGATCACCACCACCGGGGTCGAGGGCAGCCTGATCTACGCGCTGTCGGCGCCGATTCGGGACGCGATCAACCGCCACGGCTCGGCCACCGTGCATATCGACCTGCTGCCGGGCAAACCCCATGACCGGATCCAGGCCGCGCTGAGCAAGCCACGGGGCTCGCGCTCCATGGCCAAGCACCTGCACAACCAGCTGGGCATCGACGGGGTGAAAGCCGCACTCTTGCGCGAACTGACCACTGCCGATTGCTTCGCCGACCCGGCGCTGCTGGCCAAGGCGATCAAGGCCCTGCCGTTGACCCTGGTGAGAACCCGGCCGCTGGACGAAGCCATCAGCAGCGCTGGCGGCGTGACGTTCGAGGCCATGGACCAACGCCTGATGCTCAAGCAATTGCCCGGCGTGTTCTGCGCCGGGGAGATGCTCGACTGGGAGGCCCCCACCGGCGGCTACCTGCTCACCGGGTGTTTCGCCAGCGGGCGGGCGGCGGGGTTGGGGATGATCGAGTGGTTGCGGGAAAAGGCCTGAACCCGGCGCAGGCCCTTTAGCCGCTGGCGCAGCCTGCGATCGAGGTGGGCGGCATTCCGACGCAGTCCTCGTAAAACCAGACGACCCGGTTCTCCTGGAGAAACCGGGTCGTTTGGTTTGGCGGCCGCTACGTCTGAATGCCGCCCATGCCGATCGCAGCCTCGCGGGCTCGGCAGCGGCTACAGGAGCGGTGTTGATCGCTTACGGCTTGCGCTTGCGCGGTCCGGTGTTGAACGCCGGCACCTTGCGCACCGGTTTCACCGCCGGGGCTTCGGCCACTTCGCCGCTGTCCACCCACTTGCCCAGGTTGCGCTTGCCGCCACCGCCGGAAGCCTTGGGCTTCTTCGGCTTTTTCGGTTTCTTGATCACCTGGCCGCTGGCGTCGGTTTCCGGCACCCGGTGGTCCGGAATGAAGTCCGGCTCGTCATGGCGCTTGAGGGTCTGGCGGGTCAGCATCTCGATGGCCGACAGCAGGTTCACTTCATCGGCGCACACCAGCGAGATCGCCTCACCGGTGGAGCCGGCGCGGCCGGTACGACCGATGCGGTGGATATAATCCTCGGCGACGATCGGCAGGTCGAAGTTGACCACCAGCGGCAGGTCCTCGATGTCCAGGCCACGGGCCGCCACATCAGTGGCCACCAGGATCTGGATCTCGCTGGCCTTGAAGCGGTCCAGCGCACGCTGACGGGTGGCCTGGGGCTTGTCGCCATGGATGCCGTCGGCATTCACGCCCTGGCCTTGCAGCCTTTCCACCAGCGCGTCCACGCCGTTGCGGGTCTTGGCAAACACCAGCACCTGCTTCCAGCGGTTCTTGCGCAGCAGGTGGCTGAACAGCTCCGGCTTGCGCTTCTTGTCCACCGTCACCACCCATTGCTTGACGGTGTTGGCGGCAACGTTGCGCGGGCTGACTTCAATGCTCAGCGGATCGTTGAGCATCTGCCCGGCCAACAGGCGGATGGCGTCGGAGAAGGTCGCGGAGAACAGCAGGGTCTGGCGCTTTTTCGGCAACGCCGCGTAGATGTCCTTCAGTTCTTCGGAGAAACCCAGGTCGAGCATGCGGTCGGCTTCGTCCAGCACCAGGGTCTGCAACTGGCTGAACTTCACCGCGTTCTGCCGGTACAGGTCGAGCAGGCGCCCCGGGGTCGCCACCAGCAGGTCGATGCCTTTGCGCAGCTTCATCATCTGCGGGTTGATGCTGACGCCGCCGTACACCGCGTAGGTGCTCAGCGGCAGGTGCTCGGCGTACTGGCGCACGCTCTCGTGCACCTGTTCGGCCAGCTCGCGGGTCGGCACCAGGATCAGCGCGCGCACCGAGTTGCTGGCCACTTTCGGCCCTTCCAGGGTCAGCGATTGCAGGAGCGGCAAGGCGAAGCCGGCGGTCTTGCCGGTGCCGGTCTGGGCCGCGGCCATCAGGTCGCGACCGCCCAGCACCGCCGGAATGGCTTGCGCCTGCACCGGTGTCGGGGTCTGGTAGCCAAGCGTTTCGAGGGCGCGCAGCAAGGGTTCGATCAGGCCAAGAGTGGCGAATGTCATGGGGATACCGTAGGGAAAAAAGTCAGCGCAGGTGTGCAATGGGCGGCAGTTTACCCTAATTCAGGCGGGTTTCTTTCGGGCTGACGAGTTGCCCTGCCTCCCGCCGTTACAGGGCCCCGGGCGGCGAGCAGCGATAATCTTTGTAGACGCGCCTGGAGCTGCCGGGAGAGGATTCAGTTCTTTCATCCCCATCGCCCCGTCGAAGATCCAGGAGCCTGACCCGTATGGACACCCCCAACCCCTTCCAGACACCGGCCGCCGAGTTGCAGACCCCGGCTGCATCGACCGCACCATTGCGCCTGTACAGCATCAACGCCGTCGGCCTTGCCACCTTCCTCGGCACTTCCCTGGCGGGGTCCTACATCATCGCCGCCAACCTCAAGGCGCTCGGCCGCGAAAGCGAAGTGAAGAAGGCCTGGTATGTCGGTATCGGCCTGCTCGTCCTGATGATGGTGCTGAGCGCCGTGTTACCGGAAAGCGTTCCAGCCGTGGTCTTCGTACTGCCACCGCTTTTTGCGATGAACACCTACGCGCGCCAGCTCTTCGGTCCGGTCGTCATCGAACACAAACTCAGCAAGGGGCCTTTCTTCTCGTTGTGGCGCGTCGCCGGGATCAGCCTGCTGTTCATGCTGGCCTTCGTCGTGGCGCTGATACCGCTGGTGATGCTGTTCAACCCGGCCTGATCACGACTGGCTGGAACCAAAAACGCCGGGCAATGCCCGGCGTTTTCGATCGTGCGCCAACCGGCCACTTCAAGCCGTGGCTTCTTCCTGTATCGCGGCGGCTTTTGGCTTGCGCCACTGCGGCAGGCCGATCAACACCACGGCACTGATGATCACCACCATCGCCAGCGCCTCCTCCAGGCCGATGGTCTCGCCGACAAACACGATCCCCAGCAGCACCGCCACCGCCGGGTTGACGTAGGCATAGCTGGTGGCCGCCGCCGGGCGCACGTGCTTGAGCAGGTACATGTAGGCGTTGAAGGCGATGATCGAGCCGAAGCCGGTCAGGTACGCCAGGGCCGCCCAGCCTTCGATCGGCGGAACGGCGGCCAGTTGTTCGCCGCTCCACCAGCTGCCGATCAACAGCACCGCGCCACCCACCAACATCTCGACGGCACTGGCCATCGCCCCTTGCGGCAACGGCAGGTGCTTGCTCCACACCGAACCGAAGGCCCAGGCCGCCGCCGCGAACACCAGCAAGGCTGCGCCGGTCGGGCTCGACTGCAGGTTGGAACCGAGGTTGAGCATGGCAATGCCGATCAGCCCGAGGACGATCCCGGCCCATTCCAGGCGAGTGTTGCGCGCGCCCCAGAAGTAACCGCACAGCAGGGTGAACAGCGGCACCGTGGCCACCGCCAGGGCCGCCACTCCGGACGCCACGCCCATGTGTTCGGCGACGGTGACCGCGCCATTGCCGCAACTCAGCAGCAGGATGCCGATCACCCCCGCCGCCCGCCATTGCGCCCAGGTCGGCGCTGGCGCCCCGCGCCAACGCAGGAAGCCGTACATCAGGCTGCCGGCGATGACAAAACGGATGCCGGCGAGCATCAGCGGCGGCCAGTATTCGACACCGATACGGATCACCAGGTAGGTCGACCCCCAGATCACGTACAGCGCAAAAAAAGCGGCAATCAAAGGCAAGGGAAAACGGCGTAGACCAGGCATGGGAAGCTCGAAGACAGGCAAGGGAGAGGGCTTATTCTAGAAAGCCGGCCGGCGGAACTTAAGCTACAAAACCTGTTTAAAGCGCCAGTACACTTTTCAAAACACGGAGATTATGGCTATAACCCATGCTTTCGAAAGTCGCTGTATTGGGAAGCCTTATCATGGACAAATATGACCGCATGCTCCTCGCCGCCCTGCTGGAAAATGGCCGGGCGAGCTACGCCGAGCTGGCGCGCAAGGTGAACCTCTCCGCCCCGGCCGTGGCCGAGCGGGTGGCCAAGCTCGAAGCCAGCGGAGTGATCACCGGCTACCAGGCCAAGGTCGACCTGGCCAAGCTTGGCCTGCCGATCCAGTGCGTGATCGAACTGCGCATGGCCCAGCACGGCAATCAGAAGGCCTACGACGAACTGAGCCGGATCCCGCAACTCACCGAATGCCAGCGGGTCACCGGTGATCCGTGCGTGATCATGCGCGCCGCCGTCGGCTCGATGCCGGAGCTGGAAGAGTTGATCAACCGCGTTGCCCAGTTCGGGTTCAGCAAGACCTCGATCGTGCTCTCCAGCGCCATCGAACAGCGCGTGCCGCTGGGGCATCTGGAAAGCAACGGCAAATAAGCCAATCCACGCCGCCTGTAGCCGCTGCCGAGCCCCAGCGAGGCTGCGATAAGGCTCGAAGAGCCTTCCGGGGCCCTCAAGAGCGCGTCTCCTGCGGAGCCGATCGCAGCCTCGCTGGGGCTCGGCAGCGGCTACAGGCGGCCACAGGGATTACGGATCAGGCGTCGCGATGGCGCTTGAGGTGTTCGCCGATCTTGGCGGCCGGCACTTTCTGCAATTTGCACAGGAAGTCGTGGGACAACTCGCGCAGCCCGTGTTTCTGCCGCAGTTCCAGCGCCAGGTGGGCGGTGAGGTTGGCGGCCATTTCCGCGTCGGCCATGGCCCGGTGAGCCTGGCCGGTATGGGGCAGACTGGCGAACGTGGTGAGGGTGCCGAGCTTGTGGTTGGGCGCCGCCGGCATCAGGCGCCGGGCCAGCAACAGGGAACAGGCAAAGTTCTGCAAGCGGGTGCGCTTGATCCGGCCCAGCTCGTAGTCCCAGAACTTCTGGTCGAACGCGGCGTTGTGCGCCAGCAGCGGCGTGGTGCCAACAAACTCGTTGACCTCGTTCATCACCTGCTCGGCCGGCGGCGCGCTGCGCAGCATGGCGTTGCTGATGCCGGTCAGTTGTTCGATGAAGGCCGGCACCCGCACGCCGGCATTCATCAGGCTCTGGTAACGCTCGACGATGCGCCCCTGCTCAAGGATCACCACGGCGATTTCCGTGGCCCGGCAACTGCTGCTCGGGGAGATCCCGGTGGTTTCAAAGTCGATGACTGCGATGCGTTCCAAACCTGTCCAGCTCCATACAAAAAATAGTCAGCTCAGCTTTTGAGCAGTAGCGCGCCTTCGATCGGCACGTAGCGCGTGGCCGCGCGAATCAGCGAATTGGCGGTGAGTCCCGGCACGCCATAGGCAACCGCTTCGACGCCATGCTTGCTGATGATGCGCTCGAGCAACAGGTCGAAATCGCCGTCGCCGGAGGCCAGCACCACTTCGTCGACATGGTCAGCGGCGTCCATGATGTCGATGGTGATACCCACGTCCCAGTCGCCCTTGGCCGAGCCGTCGCTGCGCTGGATATAGGGTTTGAGTTTTACCGTGAAGCCCAGGTTGCGCAGGATCTGCTGGAACTGCTGCTGCTTGCTGTCGCCCCGGTCGATCGCATAGGCATAAGCCTCGACTATCTGCCCGCGTTGGCTGATGTCGGCCCACAGGGCGGCATAGTTGAAGTGGCAGCCATAGGCCTGGCGCACGGTGTAATAGAGATTCTGGACATCGGCGAACACAGCGATTTTTTTCACCGCTTATCCTCATGGCGCTCACGCGCGCGAACTGGGCCGGGACTCAAACCCTGAAAAGTCGCCCAGTATGCCAGCCAGAAGGAAGGTTCCGCGAATAATCGGTCCGGGACGCAGTGGCGTTCCGGACCGATGGCGGATCAGACGAAGGAATCGTCGTCGGAAAAGAACGAGCTGTCGTCGTTGCCGTAGTCGGCATCGCTGAAGCCTCCCTGGTCGTTGTTGCCCCAGGAGTCGTTGTTGGCCATGCGCTGCTCGTCATTGCCCCAGCCACCCGCGTTGTCGCTGGCGGGAGCCGGTTCTTCCTTGATCACTTCGACGATTTCCTGCGGCTGCTGGTTGCCGTGGAACAGGCTGCTGAGGCCTTGCGCCAGCATCACGCCACCCGCCACGCCGGCGGCGGTCTTCAACGCGCCGCCGAGGAAGCTGCTGCCAGCCGCGGCCGGAGCCTGCTGGGGGGGCGCTGCATAGTTTTGCTGGGGATAGCTCTGTTGCGGGTAGTTCTGTTGCGGCTGCGGGTTGAACGCCGGCCGCGCCGGCTCGCGCCAGCCACCGCCGGACGAAGCCGGAGCGCTTGGCGTCGGCGCCGGCTGCGGATCGCGGGAACCGCCACCGAAGATGCTCGAAAGGAAGCCACCACCGCTGCTGGGCGCCGGTGCCGCGGCCTGGGATCTGGCCTGCTGCAGCTCGGCCTGCAGTTGCTGGACTTGCTGGGTGAGTTGCTTGTTCTGCTCGTCGAGGCTCTTGATTGCCGCCTCTTGCACCAGAATCGCCTGGGTCATGAAATACCCGGCGGCAGGCTGCCGGGCCAGATGCTCCTTGATCCGCGTCTCGGCCTGTGCGTCGCGCGGGGCTGAATCCTTCTCGGCTTGCTGCAACCGTGAAAACAGTCCATCGATCAGGGTTTGCTCTTCGCTGTTCATGGCGACCTCTTTAGATTGCCGGTAAAAAACTGGGCCTTGCCTGTCATGCACAAGGTGCAACCAGTAATGGGGCTGTCCAGCGTGCTTTCAATAGCCTTTACCTAACGTTTACGTTTGCTCGCCCCGGGGTTGCATCGGTTAAAGTGTCCAACCGCTTTTTGTGATCTGCGATAACCACTGATGAATCCGTTAACCGTTCTGCGCGACTCCCTGTACTTCTGCCAGCGCAACCTGGGGCGCATCGTCCAGCTGTGCCTGCCGCTGGTGGTCCTCGAAGCGCTGCTGCAGCAGGCGGTCGACAGCTCGCTGGGCCCCGAGGCCTTTCCCGGCTACAGCGTGGTCGTCGGCCTGCTGATCTACCCGCTGTACACCGGGGTGCTGATCCTGTTTCTCGATGCCCGCAGCCGTGGCGAATCGCCATTGGCCCGCGACCTGCTCGCCGCGACCGTCAGCCTGTGGCCGCGTTTTGCCCTGCTGACCGCCATCAACACCCTGCTGATCCTGCTGGGCCTGTCGCTGTATTTCCTGCCCGGGCTGTGGCTGATGGTGACCCTGGCCTTCGCCGAATACCTGCTGGTGCTCAAGGGCCTGCAACCGCTGGCCGCGATCAAGGAAAGCTTCCGCCTGACCCGCGGGCACTTCCTGCGGATCCTGGTCTGCATCCTGGCCGTGATGGCCCCGCTGTGGGTGCTCAAGGGCGCCAGCCTGGCGGCGTATCCCGAGCCCGGCCCGATGCTGTCGCTGCTGATCGAAAGCGCCCACAGCTTCCTGCAATTGTTCACCAGCGTGGTGGTATTCCGTCTGTTCATGCTGATCGGCGATTTGCCTGACAAGCAATGACGCGGTATCCGACCGCTCTACCCCTTGGGCCACGGCCCCGCTCTCGGTTATGCTCGGGCTCAATCCAGCAACGCCATAAGCCGAGCCGATGCCCCGTCCACTTCGCTTCATCCTCCTGGGCCTGCTGATCAGCGCAGGCCTGTTGTCAGCCCTGGTCTACAGCCTGACCTGGCGCCCCGACGCCAAGGAGTCGCTGCTGGTCGCCTGCACGGGCAAGGTGCCCAGCCTGGTGCCGGGCCAGGCGCTGAAGGTGATGACCTGGAACGTGCAGTACCTGGCGGGCAAGCGCTATGTGTTCTGGAACGACCAGGCCCGGGGGCCGGACGAGCGCCCGACCCTGGAAGACATGGCCTTCAGCCTGGACGAAGTGGCCCGGGTGATTCGCGACGAGCAACCGGACATCGTGCTGGTGCAGGAACTGGACGACGGGGCCAAGGCCAGCGACTACCAGGACCAGCTCAAGCTGCTGCAGGAACGCCTGACCGACCTGTATCCCTGCAGTACCCAGGCCTTCGACTGGAAGGCGGACTTCGTACCCTCCCCGCACATCTTCGGCAGCGTTGGCCGGCAACTGGCGACCTTGAGCCGCTATAACATCGAACACGCCGAACGCCTGCAATTGCCGGTGCCCGAGGCCAATTTCATCAGCCGCCAGTTCCAGCCGAAAAACGCCGTGCTGGTCAGCTACCTGCCGTTAAGCGATGGCGGGCAGATGGCAGTGCTCAACACCCACCTGGACCGCGCGACCAAACCCGACGGTACCCTGCAAGCCCAGGTGAACGCGGTAACCAGGATCCTCGACCGCTTCGAGGCCCGCGGCACGCCCTGGCTGATCGGCGGCGACTTCAACCTGCTGCCCCTGGGCCAGTACCAGCGGCTCGCCCCCGAGCAACGCGCGCCCTATTCCGCCGACAGCGCATTGCACAGCCTCTGGGACAAGTACCCGATGATCCCCACCAACAACGAAGCCAGCGGCATCGACCGCGCCCTGTGGCTGACCCACTACCCCAACGACCCGGCCCTGAGCGGCCCGGATCGCACCGTCGACTACCTGTTCCACAGCCCACGGATCAAACGGGTCGAGGCCCAGGTACGGCAGGACGACACCCTGCGCATCTCCGACCACCTGCCGCTGATCGCGCGCTTCCTGCTGCCCGCCGCGCTGTAGCCGCTGCCGTAGGCTGCGATCGACCTGGGCGGCATTCCAACAACACGGGTGCAGGACCTTGAGACCGCTGAAGGCCTTCGGCCTTATCGCAGCCTGCGGCAGCGGCTACACGGTGGATTACTTGCGCGGTTTGGCGCGGGCCGTGGCCTCGGCCACCAGCGGGTCATCCGGCCAGTAATGTTTCGGGTAGCGACCCTTGAGGTCCTTCTTCACCTCGGCGTAGGTGCTGCGCCAGAAGTTCGCCAGGTCCTGGGTGACCTGCACCGGCCGCCGCGCCGGGGACAGCAGGTGCAGCTTGACCACTTGCCGGCCACCGGCGATCCGTGGTGTTTCCGCCAGGCCGAACAGCTCCTGCAAACGCACGGCGAGAATCGGTGGCTGCTCGCTGTAGTCGAGGCGGATCGACGAGCCGGACGGCACCGTCAGGTGGTGCGGCGCCAACTCGTCCAGGCGCTGTGGCAATGGCCATGGCAACAGGTTGTGGACGATGCTGGCCAGCTCCAGGTTGGCGAAGTGGCTGAGGCGCGAAACCTTGCCCAGGTACGGCAACAGCCAGCTCTCCAGACTCTTGAGCAAGGCCGTGTCGCTGACGTCCGGCCACTGGCTCTCGCCCTTGGCCTCTAGATCGAGCTGGCGCAACAAGGTCACCCGCGCCTGCCACTGGCGCAGCTCCGGGGTCCAGGGCAACAGCTCCAGGCCTTTGCGCCGCACCAGGTTGACCAGGGCCTGGCACCGCGCCGCCTCGTCCAGCCCGGTCAAGGGTTCGCGGCTGAGCACCAGTTCGCCGACCTTGCGCTGGCGCTCGGCACGCAACACGCCTTCGCGCTCGTCCCAATCAAGCTGGTCGACGCTGCGCACCTGCTCGGCCAGGACCGAGTCGAACAGCGCCGGATCGAAATCCGCCGCCAGGTAGATGCGCTCTTCCCGCTGCCCCTGGCGACTGCCCAGGTCGGCGATCACCAGCCAAGGTTGCTTCATCAGGCTGTCGGTCTCGCTGAACAGCGCCGCGCGGCCGTTGGCCAGCCGGTACTCGGCACCGCCGGGACGGCGTTGCTGGGCGACCCGATCCGGATAGGCCAGCGCCAGCAAGGCGCCCAGCCAGCGCGGATGGTCCGGGTCCGCCACTGCCTGGCTCGGCTGCCCACGCAGATAACCGCGGTACTGCCGGGCCAGTTGCCGAGCCCGCTGTACCCCGCCCTGGGCGCCGCGGGCCGCGCGCTCTTCGCCGGACAGCAGCACCAAACGACTATGCAGGTCGGCACCGCCGCCGCGCAGGATGTCGCGCTCGCCGAGCAAGGCGGCGACGTCGCAGGCCATGTTCGCCAGCCCCAGGGCCTGGCCGCGCAACAGCAGATGAGCAATACGCGGATGGGCCGGCAACTCGGCCATCGCCTGGCCATGGGCTGTCAGCTTCCAGTCTTCGCCGGCCTTGGCGGTCAGGGCGCCGAGGCGCTCAAGCAGATCCTGGGCCTGGGCATAAGCCGCACCGGGCGGCACATCCAGCCACACCAGTTGCGCTGGCGTCACGCCCCAGCGCGCCAATTGCAGGGCCAGGCCCGCCAGGTCCGCCTGGAGAATCTCCGCGCTGCCATAGGCCGCCAGCTGTTCGTGCTGGTCCTGGGACCACAGGCGATAACACACGCCCGGTTCCAGACGCCCGGCCCGACCGGCGCGCTGGGTGGCGCTGGCCCGGGAAATACGCTGGGTGTCGAGACGGGTCATGCCACTGCCCGGGTCAAAACGCGGCACCCGCGCCAGCCCGGCATCGACCACCACGCGCACGCCGTCGATGGTCAGGCTGGTCTCGGCGATATTGGTCGCCAGCACCACTTTGCGCTTGCCGGGCGGAGCCGGTTCGATGGCCGCGCGCTGCGCCGCCAGGTCCAGCTCGCCGTGCAGCGGACAGAGCAGGATTTCCGGGCGCTCGCCCACGGCATCGGCCAACTGCTGATGCACCCGGCGAATCTCGGCCTGCCCCGGCAGGAACACCAGGACGCTGCCGCTTTCATCGTTCAGCACTTCAAGGATGGTCTGCACCAGCCGCGGCTCGATGAACTCGCCCGGCTGGAAAGGCCGCCCCCAGCGCACATCGACCGGGAACATGCGGCCTTCGCTGCGCAGGATCGGCGCGTCGTCCAGCAGCCCGGCCAGGCGCTCGCCTTCCAGGGTCGCCGACATCAGGAGGATTTTCAGCGGCTGCTCGTCACGGAACAGATCGCGGCCATTGAGGCTCAAGGCCAGGGCCAGGTCGGCGTCGAGGCTGCGCTCGTGGAATTCGTCGAAAATCAGCAGGCCGACGCCTTCCAGCGCCGGATCGTCCTGCAGGCGGCGGGTCAGGATCCCCTCGGTGACCACCTCGATGCGGGTGTTCGGGCCGACCTTGCTGTCGAGGCGAATACGGTAGCCCACGGTTTCGCCGACCTTTTCCCCCAGTTCGCTGGCCAGCCGTTCGGCCGCCGCCCGCGCCGCCAGGCGCCGTGGTTCGAGCATGAGAATGCGTTGTCCGGCCAGCCAGGGTTCGTTCAACAGGGCCAAAGGCACGCGGGTGGTCTTACCGGCGCCGGGCGGTGCTTCGAGCACGGCCTCGTGGCGTGTCGCCAGGGCTTCACGCAGGGCGGGTAAAACTTCATCAATTGGCAAAGAATTCATACTGGCTCCCAAACAGAGGCGCGAGTATAACGGCGAACTGCCTGGCGTTAATCACGGTCTGAATTCATACCGGCAACGCTTCAGCCTTGCTCTTTCGTGTCTGTTCAGGAGATTTACATGCGTATTCCTTTCCGCATCATCGGTGGCGTCCTGGTTGCCACCCTGCTGACTCAGCTCACCGCCTGCGGCTCGATCTTCTTCCCCGACCGGCGCGGCCAGATCGACGGCAAGATCGACCCGCTGGTAGCCGTGCTCGACGCCGTGGGCCTGCTGTTTTATGTGATCCCGGGGCTGATCGCCTTTGGCGTCGACTTCGCCACCGGCGCCATCTACCTGGAACCGGGCAAGACCGCGCAGGTCGACCCGCACAAGCTGCAGCAAGCCATAGGCGCCGACGGCCAGGTCGATAACCACAAGTTGCAGGCTATCCTCGAAAGCGAGCTGGGCCGCAGCTTCCCGCTGGACAATCCACGCCTGATCCAGCACAAGGGCAGCGCGCAGCAGCTGGCCCTGTACAGTCTGCAACCGGCAGCCTGACCCTCGCGTTTCTTGAAGGAACAAGCCTTGTATGAGCAGTAGCCCGGAACACGCGCGCCTGTTGCGCCTGGCGACCCGCGCCTCGCTGGCGGTGGCCAGTATCCTGATCGTGGCCAAGGCCATCGCCTGGTGGCTGAGCGGCTCGGTCAGCCTGCTGGCGGGCCTCACCGACTCGCTGCTCGATGGCGCCGCGTCGTTCCTCAACCTGCTGGCCGTGCATTACGCCCTGCGCCCGGCCGACGCCGATCACCGCTACGGCCATGGCAAGGCCGAGTCTCTGTCGGGCATGGCCCAGGCGCTGTTCATCGCGGTGAGCGCGGTGCTGATCGGGGTACAGGCCGTCGAGCGCCTGCAGAACCCGGAACCGCTGGGCGCGCCGTGGGTCGGTATCGGCGTGATGCTGCTGTCCCTGGCGCTGACCGTTGCATTGCTGATGGTGCAACACCGGGTGATCCGCGAAACCGGCTCCACCGCGGTACGCGCCGATTCGCTGCACTATCGCTCCGACCTGCTGCTTAACGGCAGCATCCTGCTGGCGCTGGTGCTGGCCAGTTTCGGCTGGCAGCAACTGGACGCCTGGTTCGGCCTGGCCATTGCCGTCTACATCCTGTGGAGCGCGATCCAGATCGCCCGCGAAAGCGTGGCGGTACTGATGGACGAGGAGCTGCCGCCCGAGGTCAGCCAGCACATGCTGGAACTGGTATGCGCGGTGCCCGGGGTGCTCGGCGCCCATGATCTGCGCACGCGGATTTCCGGCAACCACTGGTTCGTGCAACTGCACCTGGAGTTACCGGGGGAGCTGACCCTGTCGGTGGCCCACGGCATCAGCGATCAGGCTGCCGAGGCAATCCATGCGGCCTATCCGCGGGCCGAGGTGCTGGTGCACGCCGACCCGCAGGAAGTGGTGCAGGCCGCCCGGGCTCAGTAAGTCACCTGATAGCCGCGCGAGCTCAGGCAACCGCCCTGGGCCTGACGGTAGGTCTGGACCACTTCCGGCGCCGGTGGATAGGTCATCGCCGCCGGATCGAAGCCACTCTGCTGCACCGCCCAGCGATAACAGTCGTAGCGGTCCTGATTGATCTGCTGTGGGCTCTGCCCGCTGACCGGGTAGGCCAGCACGTTGTAATCATTACCGGCCTGCGGCGGCGGGCTGGCCGCCGGCGGCTCGACCACGACATATTGCTGGGTACTGGCCTCGTAGCTGTAGTAGGCGCCCGCGGCCAGGAAGAACAGCGCGCTGCCGATCCACACTTCCCGCGCGTAGTCCGGCAGGTAGGCCACACGGATCCCGTAGGGTGGGCGCACCACCACATACCGTGGGCCTTGCGGGCGGTACCAGTAGCCACCGGAGAAGTAATAGTCCTGGCCGCGATACGGTACGCGGTAATGCCGGTCCGGGAAGCGATCGATCACATAACCCGGCCGATATTGCGGGCCTGGGGCCCAGCCATTGCCACGTCCTTCCGGACGGCCCGGCCAGCGATAGTCGTAGGGACGCGAGCCCGGCCCGCCGGCCTGCCAATGCTGGTTGTAGTCGTTACGGCGCGGGATGTCCTGGTAATAACCCTGGCGCGGCTCCTGGGTCTGGCGGACGGTATCGGGGCGGCCCTGGATCGGCAGGTTGACGGACGGCTGTGCCAGTCGTCCCCGCCCTTCATCATTCGTCCCGTGGTTCTGCCAGCGCCCGTTCTCGACGTTGCGCTCGAACTGCTGGCTGTTGTCACCACGAATGATTTCAGTCTGCTGGCGCGACTGATGGCTTTCGCCTCGCCCCTGGCCGTTGCCCGGATACCCGTCGTTGCTGCGCTGGCCGCCATTGGACCAGCCACGGCCATCATTGCGGTCATCGGCGAGCCCCTGCGCACTAACGCTCACACAGAGCAAACCAACACCTGCCAAACGCCAGATGCGCGATTTCATGCTATTCCTCATTACGGATAGGGGCCTGTAAATAAGACTGGAAAAGCCCAGGCCGGTTCTGCCACAGGTTATCAGTCGCAACACTTATTTATTGAGGCCGCCACGGGATATTTCCTGGCGCGCAGGCAATAAAAAAGGGAGACCCGTCGGCCCCCCTTTGAGAATTTCGTCCGTGCTCGGCGCTTATGACGCCGGCTCACCTCACGCCGTCTTCTGGACAGTGTGTAGCCCGGGGGCCGGCTCAACCCTGTGGGATTGGCGGCCGCGGCAGGCCTGATTCGGCGGGCCGCAGTGGACTCTATGTCCGGGCAGTGATTCTGGTGATAAGAATAGGCCTGGCGCGCTGGCAGAGGATTGCGAAGATTGCTCTAATAAACATGACTTGCGCAATTTTTAACTCAGGATAGATAATATCGCGCAATAGTTATGACAAAGGCCTGATCCATGAGCAAACTCGACCGATACGACCTCAGCATTTTGGCGGAATTGCAGCGCGACGCCCGCATCTCCAATCAGGAACTGGCCGAACGTATCGGCCTGTCGCCTTCGCCGTGTTCGCGTCGGGTCAAGCAACTGGAAGACGACGGCTACATTTCCCGCCAGGTCGCCCTGCTGGACCGCAAGATGCTCGGCCTGAGCCTGACCGCCTACGTGCTGATCGGCATGGACCGTCACACCCCCGAGCGTTTCGAGAACTTCGAGGCGGCGATCCGCAGCCTGCCGCAGGTCCTCGAGTGCAGCCTGGTGACCGGGATGGACGCCGACTACCAGCTCAAGGTGGTGGTGCCGGACATGGACCACTACCAGAAACTGCTGCTGGGCCATCTGACCCGCATCGAAGGCGTGACCAGCGTGCGCTCCAGCTTCGTGCTCAACCAGGTGCTCAACAGCACCGAATTGCCGCTGACCCACCTGCGCAACTGATCTGTATCTGTAGGAGCGAAGCTTGCTCGCGATAGGAGCGTTCGGCCGCAGCCGATGTGTAGTCAGGAACATTTATCACGAGCAAGCTTCGCTCCTACAGAAGCCCCTCAACGGTGTGACGACGAAGCGCACCTGGATCAATGCCCGGCCGCGGCCCCTTGGCGTATACTCGCCCCCGCCTTTTAGCCTTGCCTGCGCTGGAGATGTTCGATGGATCCTGCAGTATTCGAAGAGTGGATGATGACCGGTCTGGTGACCATCCTGATCATTTTCATGGCCTTCATCGTCTGGGATCTGGCGAAGAAGTCCAAGGCCGGACGCTTCGGCTCGTTCATTCTGTTCTTCGTCCTGGGCCTGGGCGTGGCCGCGTTCATCATCAAAAGCGTGGTGATCGGCTTGATCGAATCCGGCGCCTTATAAACGCGCCGGAACCTCCTTCCACTGGCCCTGATCGAGCCCCTCGATCGTCCAGTCACCGATCCTGACCCGCACCAGGCGCAATGTCGGCAAACCCACGGCAGCCGTCATGCGCCGCACCTGGCGATTGCGCCCTTCACGAATGATCAACTCCAGCCAGCTGGTGGGCACGCTCTTGCGAAAGCGCACCGGCGGGTTGCGCGGCCACAGCTGCGGCTCCTCCAGCTGCCGGGCTTCGGCCGGCAGGGTCATGCCGTCATTCAATTCCACGCCATCGCGCAGACGCTGCAATTGCTCGGCCGTGGGCTCGCCTTCCACCTGCACCCAATAGGTCTTGGCCAGCTTGTGCTTGGGATCGGCGATGCGCGCCTGCAGCTGGCCGTCGTTGGTCAGCAGCAGCAAGCCTTCGCTGTCGCGGTCCAAGCGACCGGCCGGGTAGATGCCGGGTATCGCGATGAAGTCCTTGAGGGTCGCCCGCCCTTCGCCATCGCTGAACTGGGTCAGCACATCGAAGGGTTTGTTGAACAGGATCAGCTTCGGCTCGGCCGGTGGCGCTTTGGCAACTCGGCGCGGCGCAAAGGAAGACGAAGGACTCTTCACGCCAGGGCGGCGGGAAGCGGGACGCGGTGGACGAGACATGGCGAACAGAACATCTAACGGTCAGGGCCGACCATGCTAGTGGCCTGACCGTTAAATGACCATCCCGCGATCAGCGGAACGGCGGCTCGTCGAAGCTACGCAGCTTGCGCGAGTGCAACGAATTGAGCTCGGTACGCAGCAGGTCCACCGCGGCGATACCAATCTTCAGGTGCTGGCTGACCGCGCGCTCATAAAAGGCGTTGGCCGAACCCGGCAGCTTGATTTCACTGTGCAGCGGCTTGTCCGAGACACACAGCAAAGTGCCGTACGGCACCCGCAGGCGATAACCCTGGGCGGCGATGGTGCCGCTTTCCATGTCCACCGCCACGGCGCGGGACAGGTTGATCAGCGGACGCTCCTGGGCCCAGCGTAGCTCCCAGTTACGGTCGTCATAAGTCAGCACGGTGCCGGTGCGCAGGCGCTTTTTCAGGTCGTCGCCCTTCTCGCCAGTGACGTTGGCGGCGGCCTGCTGCAACGCCAGTTGCACTTCGGCCAGGGCCGGAATCGGAATGTTCGGCGGCACCACGCGATCGAGAATGCCGTCACGACGCATGTAGGCGTGGGCCAGCACGTAGTCGCCGATGGTCTGCGACTGCCGCAGGCCGCCGCAATGGCCGATCATCAGCCAGCAATGCGGACGCAATACCGCCAGGTGGTCGGTGATGTTCTTGGCGTTGGACGGGCCGACGCCGATGTTCACCAGGGTCACGCCGTGGCCGTCGCTGGCCAGCAGGTGATAAGCCGGCATCTGGTAGCGATGCCAGACCACCCCGGCGGCGATCGACGAGGCTTCGCCGTGGTCCATGCCCTTCTCGATGATCACGTTGCCCGGCAGGACCATGCGCACGAACCGCGGATCGCTGCGCAGCTGTTCAAGACCGTGGGTGATGAACTGGTCGACATAACGGTGGTAGTTGGTCAGCAGGATCCATGGCTGCACATGGCGCCAGTCGCTGCCGGTGTAGTGCACCAGGCGGCGCAGGGAGAAATCCACCCGCGCGGCATCGAACAGCGCCAGGGGCAGCGGGTTGGTGTTTTCCCAATCGTACAGCCCGTCGGCGATGCCATCGGTGGCGGCGGACAGGTCGGTGCTGGGGAACACCCGCGCCAGCACCGCGGCGGTGACGCCGGAACCGGCCAGTTCATCGCCCTGCTCGACCACGTACGGATACGGGATGTTCTGCTCGCTGACGCCCACTTCCACGGTCACGGTGAAGTCGTGCATCAGTGGCACCAACTGCTCCAGCAGGTACTTACGGAAGGCGGCGGGATGGGTGACCGTGACGCTGTAGGTGCCCGGCAACTGAACCTTGGCGTAGGCGCGGGTGGTCTGCGGGACTTCGCCCTGGCAGTGATAGGTCAGGCGCAATTCCGGGTAACGAAACAGGGCGCGCTGTTCGGCGTCGGGTTCGACGCGGTCCTTGAGGTAACGCTTGAGCGCCTGGCTCAGCGACGTGGTGGCCCGCTCATGCAAAGCAGCAAGCCGGTCCACGGCTTGCTCGGCGGTTTGAACGACAATAAAAGCTTCGGTCACGGTAAGCATCCTGTGTTCTGATCTTGCAGGCCTTCATCTTGCCTGCAACGCCGTCTCACGGGAACAGTGGAATCGCCCGGGCCGTCAGGTTCTTGCTCGCGATCCTCGGCGCGAACAAGAACCGGGCGCGCCCTCTCGCCTCCAGATCGATCAGAAGCCTGTCGGGGTCGAGCGCGCGACTATCGCCTCGACATCCAGCCCCCGCGGCAAGGTGCCGTAGACCCTTCCTCCCGAACCCAGGCGACTGGCGATAAAGGCATCGCTGACCACCGTGTTGCCGGCTTCCAGCAACAGCTTGGCCTGCAGGCCCAGGGCGATGTCCTCGGTCAATTGGCGGGCGCGGTACTGAATGTCGTCGGTGTCCTGGAAGGCGCCTTTCAGGTTGGCGATATGCGCGGCCAGGCGCCTGTCGCCATGGCCGTCACCCAGCTCGGCGAACAAGGCATCGAGCACACCCGGCTCCTTGGACAAGGCGCGCAGCACGTCCAGGCACTGCACGTTGCCGGAACCTTCCCAGGTCGAGTTGACCGGCGCTTCGCGGTACAGCCGCGGCAGGATGCTCTCCTCGACATAGCCGGCGCCGCCCATGCACTCGGCGGCCTCGTTGATCATCGCCGGGGCCCGCTTGCAGATCCAGTATTTGCCCACCGCGGTCACCAGTCGCGAGAACATTGCTTCTTGCGGGTCATCCAGATTGTCCAGCGCGCGGCCCATGCGCAGGCTCAAGGCCAACGCCGCCTCGCTTTCCAGCGCCAGGTCGGCCAATACGTTCTGCATCAAGGGTTGCTCGCTGAGCAGCCGCCCGCCCACCAGCCGATGGGCACAGTGATGGCTGGCCTGGGTCAGCGCCTGGCGCATCAGCGAGCTGGAGCCGACCATGCAATCGAAGCGAGTCATGGCCACCATCTCGATGATGGTCGGCACACCGCGCCCCTCTTCCCCGACCATCCACGCCAGGGCCCCGCGGAACTCCACTTCGCTGGAGGCATTGGAGCAGTTGCCGAGCTTGTTTTTCAGGCGCTGGATATAGAACTGGTTGCGGCTGTCGTCCGGACGGTGGCGAGGCAACAGGAAGCAGGTCAGGCCTTTTTCGGTCTGGGCCAGGGTCAGGAAGGCGTCGCACATCGGCGCCGAGCAGAACCACTTATGGCCCACCAGTTCATAGGCCTGCCCCGGCCCCGTAGCACCCACCGGATACGCCTTGGTGGTGTTGGCGCGCACATCGGTGCCGCCCTGTTTCTCGGTCATCGCCATGCCGATGGTGACGCCGGCCTTGTGGGCCATGCCGACATTGCGCGGGTCATATTCGGTGGCGAGGACTTTCGGCAGCCATTGCTCGGCGAGGTCCGGCTGCAGTTTCAGCGCCGGCACACAGGCGAAGGTCATGGTCAGCGGACAACCGCTGCCGGCTTCGGCCTGGCTGTGCAGATAGGACATGGCGGCGCGGGCGACATGCGCCCCAGCCTGCGGATGAGTCCAGGGCAAGGACGTCAGGCCGTGCTCGATGGCGGTACGCATCAGCTCGTGATACGCCGGGTGAAACTCCACCAGGTCGAGACGATGCCCGTAACGGTCATGGCTGGTGAACACCGGTTTGTTCTGGTTGGCCAGGAACCCCGCTTCCATCAACGGCCCACCGGCCAGGGCACCATAGGCGTCGATCCGCGATTCGGCCCAGCCGGCGCCAAAACGCCGTGCCCACTCCTGCAACGGCAGATCGATTCGATAGAGGTTGGTACCGTCCAGGGAAGGTGGCTGGTTGGTGACTTCGTGGGTCTCGGCGAACTGGTGCAGGTTCATCTCGGGGCTCCTTGAGGGGTGTGCCAGAACCTCAGTTAAGCACCCCCTCCCCGACGAACAAAGTGGCATACCCGCCTAAATGCCGGCGCTTTCGCCCTGTTCCGGAGCCAGCACGCGACGCGCCAGAACGCTTTGCAACTCTTCGAATTTCACCGGCCAGGAGAGGTAATCGAGCAGGCAGCGCTCAGCCTCCAGGCCATGTGCCGAGGCCGACACCAGCAGCACTGGCAAGCCGGCGCACCCCGGCATGCCATGCACCTGGTCGTACAGTTTGAGCGCCTCGGCCTGCTCGATCTGGCAATCGAGCAATACCGCGTCCACTGACTCTCGGCGCAACAACGCCAGCGCCCCGCGAGCGTTCTCCGCCGTGCGCACCTGATAGCCCAGTTTGAGCAGCATGCCGCGGATCACCAGTTGATTGATGCTGTTGTCGTCCACCAGCAGCACGCTGCAATCCTGCGGCAGGCGCCGGACGGAACGAACCCGCAAGGCCGGCTGAGCCACCACCAGTTGCTCACCGTCCAGATCGAAGGTCACCTCCAGGCGGAAACAGCTGCCGCGCCCCGGCTCCGATTCATGGGTCAGATGGCCACCCAGCAGATCCACCAGTTGCCGACAGATCGCCAACCCCACGCCCAGCCCGCCGTATTCGCGGGTCATCGAACCATCGAGCTGGAAGAAACGCTGATACAGCGAAGCCTCATCGAGATTGACGAAACCGATGCCGGTGTCGATCACCGCGAAGGTCATCGCCAGCCGTCCCGGCGCCGGCGGCTTGCCGGTCACTCGCAGGACCAGGCCGCCCACCCGGGTGAACTTGATGGCATTGTCCAGCAGGCACTCCAGGCACTGGCTCAACTTGCCGCGATCGCCCAATAGCCGATCAGGCAGCCCGGCGGCCAGGTCGACATCGAAGCCCAATCCCTTGGCCGAGGCATTGGCGGAAAACTGGCCCTGCAAGGCATCGAGCAGCGAACGCAGGCTGAACGTCTCGCGCTGGGCGCTGAGCTTGCCGGCCTGCAGCTCGGTCAGGGTCAGGATGCCGTTGACCATGCGCATCATGTCCCGGGCCGAACCGGCGGCAGTCTGCTGGTATTGCTCCAGCTCCGGGTCGAGATCGACGGTCTGCATCAGCTCCAGCGAACCGATCACGCCATTCATCGGCGTGCGCAGTTCGTGGGTCAGGGTGGCGAGGAATTCATCCTTGAGCCGGTTGCTGTGGGCCAGCTGCTGGTTGAGCACTTCGAGCTTCTGCCCGGCATCGAACAGGGTCTGGGCCTGCTGTTCGCGCATCGAATTGATGCGGTCGGCCAGGGCCAGTGACAACAGCGCCACCTCGATGGCCGAACCGATCTGGCTGGAATACATGGTCAGGAACATATTCGGCAGATAGCCCAGCACCATCAGGGTATTGATGATCCCGCCCACCAGGAACGCCGACCAGGCGATGATGAAGTAGCGCGCCACGCGCATGCCGCGGCACCAGGCGACGATGCCGGAGACGAAGATCACCACGGTAAAGATCAGCGCCAGGGCCGTGGCCAGGCGCAACGCCAGGGCGTAGCTGGTCATCAGCGACAGGGCCACCACCACGGCGCTGCACAGGATCAGCACCTGCAGCAGGCGATCGACCCAGGGGCTGTGGCGGGCGGTCTGCAGGAAGCTGCGGGCGAACAGGCTACCGAACAGGGCCGCCGCGCCAATGAAGAATGGCGTCGCCGCATTGGCCCACCACGGGTTGTCCGGCCAGAAGTACTCCACCGCGGCGCCGTTCACCGACACCTGGTACAGCCCGAACGAGGCGATGTAGAGGATGTAATAGAGGTAACTGGTGTCGCGCACACTCAGGTAAATGAACAGGTTGTAGACCAGCATCCCCAGCAGCACGCCGTAGATCAGGCCGAGCACATACAGGCGCACCGGCTGCGCTTCCAGGTACGCCGTGCTGGACCAGAGCGTCACCGGCGCCTGGACCGAGCCCTGGCTCTGCAGGCGCAGGAACAGGGTCTTTTGTTCGTAGGGCGCAAAACTCAGGTCGAACAGGTAATTGTTCTGGCGGATCTGCCGGCTGTCGAACGGCAAGGCATCGCCGGTGCGTTGGGCCAGGCGGTAGCCACCGGCCTCATCGGGCAGATACAGCTCCAGATGATCGAGCGGCGGATAGGCCAGTTCCAGCAGCCAGGTGTGTCGTATGGAGGGGTTGGCGGGACGGTAGCTAAGGTTGATTTTCAGCCAGAATGCCGAGCGGGAGTAACCGGCGTTGAGGGTGGGCTTGTCATGGGTCTTGAAACTGCCGGCCATGGCCGGTGAACTGACATCCGCGATCGTTGCCTGACCACTCGCGTCTTCAAACACTTGCATCACCCGACCCAAGGGCAGGCTCTGGGTGAACTCGTCGAACTCGACCGCGCCAGCCAGCATCGGCAAGCTCAACAGCAACATCAGCAAATAGCGCATAAAGCCCCAGCGTGGCCTGTCCGGTGGTGTCAGGAAGCCCCCCATTTCCCTTTGAGTAGACGTGAAACCGGCATGACCTGTTATTGGTTTGGATCCACTCTAGCATAGCCGTTGGTGGCCAATGAACACCACGAAAAGTTTTAGTTTAAAGGCTCTAGAACGGGCGTTTCAGCGCTATCCATTGATCTAGAGCTGTTGCCTCGGTCAAGTTGCCGGCAAGGTGGAAAAACCAGCCCCGACCAACACGCGAGGAGCCGTGCAAAAAAGACGTTTGGTGGTAAGCTCGCGCACCATGAATATCTACAGCTCTCGCCCCGTTGTCCTCTGTCTCTCCGGCCACGACCCCAGTGGCGGCGCCGGCCTGCAGGCAGATATCGAAGCCCTGCTCGCCCAGGGTTGCCATGCAGCTCCCGCTGTGACCGCGCTGACCGTGCAGGATACGGTCAACGTCAGCGACTTCCGTGTGCTGGATCGCGAGTGGGTGCTGGCCCAGGCCAACGCCGTGCTCAACGACTCCACGGTCGCCGCGGTCAAGTTGGGCATGCTTGGCTCACTGGAAATGGTCGACACCGTGGTCGAGCTGTTGCAGGCGCACCCGCATCTGCCGATGGTCTGCGACCCGGTATTGCGCGCTGGCGGCGGCGGTCGCCTGGGCAAGGACGAAGTCGGCTACGCCATGCGTGAACGCCTGCTGCCACTGGCGACCATCGCCACCCCGAATCTTCCGGAAGCACGAATCCTCGCCGAATTGCCCGAAGGCACTGCAGACCAGTGCGCGGAAAAGCTCCTGCCGTTCGTCAAGCACCTGCTGATCACCGGCGGCCATGGCGACGAGCATGAAGTGCATAATCGCCTGTACAGCCGCGACGGCAGCCGTCACACCTACACCTGCCAGCGGCTGCCGGGCAGCTATCACGGTTCCGGTTGCACCCTGGCCAGCGCCCTGGCCGGACGCCTGGCCCAGGGCGAGAGCCTGGCCAGCGCCGTGAAGTCGGCCCTCGATTACACCTGGCGCACCCTGCGCGACGCCGAGCAACTGGGCCAAGGCCAGTTCGTACCGCGCCGCCTGCCGCTGGACTTCTGCTCGTAAGCCATGAGGCCCGCTCGATGAAACTACGTGGTCTGTATGCCATTACCGACAGCCAATTGTTGGCCGGCAAATTCCTGCAGTACGTGGAGGCGGCGCTCGACGGTGGCGTGACCCTCCTGCAATACCGCGACAAGAGCAGCGACGAAGCCCGCCGCCTGCGCGAAGCCGAAGCCCTGCACAGCTTGTGCGAGCGCTACAAGACCCAACTGATCATCAACGACGACGCCGAACTGGCCGCGCGCATCGGCGTCGGCGTGCACCTGGGCCAGACCGACGGCCCGCTGACCCCGGCACGCGCCCTGCTCGGCCGCCAGGCGATCATCGGCTCGACCTGCCACGCCCAACTGGAACTGGCCGAGCAAGCTGCCAAAGAAGGCGCCAGCTATGTCGCCTTCGGTCGCTTCTTCAATTCCAACACCAAGCCCGGCGCACCGGCGGCCAACCTGGAACTGCTGGACCAGGCCCGCACCCGGCTGCACCTGCCGATCTGCGCGATCGGCGGCATCACCCTGGAGAACGCCGCGCCGCTGGTCGCCCATGGCGTCGACCTGCTGGCCGTGGTCCATGGCCTGTTCGGCGCCGACAGCGCCCAGGAAGTGACCCGCCGCGCCCGCGCCTTCAACGCCCTCTTCTAACTGCTGATTTCCGAGAGCCCGATCATGTCTCGTTCCGAAACCCTGTTTGCCAATGCCCAGAAACACATCCCCGGTGGCGTGAACTCGCCCGTGCGCGCGTTCAAGAGCGTGGGTGGCACGCCGCTGTTCTTCAAGCACGCCGAAGGCGCCTACATCACCGACGAAGACGACAAGCGCTATGTGGACTACGTCGGCTCCTGGGGCCCGATGATCCTCGGCCACAGCCATCCGGACGTGCTGGACGCGGTGCGCAAACAGCTGGAACACGGTCTGTCCTACGGCGCCCCGACCGCCATGGAAACCGAAATGGCCGACCTGGTCTGCTCCATCGTGCCGTCGATGGAAATGGTGCGCATGGTCAGCTCCGGCACCGAAGCGACCATGAGCGCGATCCGCCTGGCCCGTGGTTTCACTGGCCGCGACAGCATCATCAAGTTCGAAGGCTGCTACCACGGCCACTCCGACAGCCTGCTGGTCAAGGCCGGCTCCGGCGCGCTGACCCAGGGCGTGCCTAGCTCGGCCGGCGTACCGGCGGCCTTCGCCAAACACACCCTGACCTTGCCGTTCAACGACATCGACGCGGTCGAGAAGATGCTCGCCGAAGTCGGCCAGGAAGTGGCCTGCATCATCGTCGAGCCGGTGGCCGGCAACATGAACTGCGTGCCTCCGGCCCCGGGCTTCCTCGAAGGCTTGCGCAGCCTGTGCGACAAGCACGGCGTGGTGCTGATCTTCGACGAAGTGATGACCGGCTTCCGCGTCGCCCTCGGCGGCGCCCAGGCGCACTACGGCGTTACCCCGGACCTGTCGACCTTCGGCAAGATCATCGGCGGCGGCATGCCAGTGGGCTGCTTCGGCGGCAAACGCCAGATCATGGAACATATCGCGCCGCTGGGCCCGGTCTACCAGGCCGGCACCCTGTCGGGCAACCCGCTGGCCATGGCCGCCGGCCTGACCACCCTGCGCCTGATCAGCCGCCCGGGCTTCCACGCCGATCTGAGCGACTACACCAGCCGCCTGCTCGACGGCCTGCAGCAACGCGCTGACGCCGCCGGCATCCCGTTCGTGACCACCCAGGCGGGCGGCATGTTCGGCCTGTACTTCAGCGGCGCCGACGACATCGTCACTTTCGACGACGTGATGGCCAGCGATGCCAACCTGTTCAAACGCTTCTTCCACCTGATGCTCGAAGGCGGTGTCTACCTGGCCCCGAGCGCCTTCGAAGCCGGCTTCACCTCGATCGCCCACGGCGACGCCGAGCTGAAGTTGACCCTGGACGCGGCTGAACGCGCTTTCGCCGCCCTGAAGTAACCTTCCCCGCCAAACCGGCGCCACACTTGCTGGCGCCGGTTTTACGCGGCATTCGCGCCCCAACTCCCGAAACAGCCCCGAAAGCGGCGGATATCGCGCCCGCGCAGCAGAAAAACGAGTAAAGACTTTGTAAGGTTGGCCCTGCTTATTTCATAATGCGCGCTTATTGGATCCCTCGATGGGTCCGCGCGCCCTTCAGAGGTAAGTCGATTCCCATGAACCGCACCGGCCGCGCCCTTGCACTGGGCTGCCTGTTGCTCCTTCAGCCCCTGCTCGCGCACGCACAAGCAGGCGGCAACTCGTTGTTGATCCCAGCGATGGGTCGCTGCACCCTCAATACTCAGTCACAAGACCAGTCCGAGGCCCTGGCGGTCTGCCAGAAGGCGGCTGACGAAGGGGATGCGCAAGCGCAATACGAGTTGGGCGAGTTCTACTACGAAGGTAAAAACACCCCGCGCGATCTCAATCAGGCCCTGAGCTACTTTGAAAAGGCCTCGCTGCAAGGCCACGCCCAGGCGCAATTCAAGCTCGGCACCATGTTCTTCCGCGGCGAAGGCGTACCGGCCAACAACGTCCAGGCTTATATCGTGCTGAAGATGGCGGCGGTCAATGGCGCCGAAGAGGCACTGGACACGGCCGACGAAGTGGCCGAGCACATGCAGCGCGATGAGCTGGAAGTCGCCACCCAGGTGCTGGGGCAGATTTTCCGCAAATACCTGATGGAATTGCAGAGCGCCGACGGGCGTTCGCCCTTCTCGCCCCTGCCTTGATGGCATCGCGAGCAAGCTTGCTCGCGACAGCACACTCGATACAGCTCTTACTTCTCAGGCATCGGCATCGGAAACGGCATGACGTTGCTCACGCCACGCGCCTCGCTGATCTTCGGCGTGCCCAGGCGCTCGACCTCGTCGATGCGCACGATCGAATGCATCGGCACAAAGCTGCGCACCACGCCTTCGAACTGGGCCTTGAGCTTCTCTTCGCTCGGATCGACGACCACTTGCGTGCGCTCGCCAAAGACGAACTCTTCCACCTCCAGGAAACCCCACAGATCACTTTGATAGATCTGCTTGGCGTACATTTCGAACACCTGTCCCTGGTTGAGGAAAATCACCTTGTAGATTGGAGCTTCACGTTTGGTCATGGTGGGCGGGTAACACATCGGGGATATAAAAGAGGGCGCGAACTATAGCATAGCCACCGGACGCACAGCGGTAGGAACCTCAGGCCATGTTCCCTATAATGCGCGGTTCTTTGAATCACGTGATGACCCCTTCCATGGCCAAGAAGCTTTACATAGAAACCCACGGTTGCCAGATGAACGAGTACGACAGCTCGCGCATGGTCGATCTGCTGGGTGAACACCAGGCCCTGGAAGTCACCGCTCGCGCCGAAGACGCAGACGTCATCCTGCTCAACACCTGCTCGATCCGCGAACGAGCCCAGGACCGGGTGTATTCCCAACTGGGTCGCTGGCGCGAGCTGAAGCTGGCCAACCCGGACATGGTCATCGCCGTCGGCGGTTGCGTGGCCAGCCAGGAAGGCGCGGCGATCCGTGATCGGGCACCGTACGTCGACGTGGTCTTCGGCCCGCAGACCCTGCACCGCTTGCCGGAAATGATCAATGCCGCCCGCAGCAGCAAGCTGCCGCAGGTCGACGTCTCGTTCCCGGAAATCGAAAAATTCGACCACCTGCCAGAGCCGCGCATCGACGGCCCTAGCGCTTATGTCTCGGTGATGGAAGGCTGCAGCAAGTACTGCACCTTCTGCGTGGTGCCTTATACCCGTGGCGAGGAAGTCAGCCGGCCGTTCGACGACGTGATCTCCGAAATCATCCACCTGGCGGAAAACGGCGTGCGCGAAGTCACCCTGCTGGGGCAGAACGTCAACGGCTACCGCGGCCAGACCCATGACGGCCGCCTGGCCGACCTCGCCGAACTGATCCGTGTGGTCGCGGCGGTCGATGGCATCGAGCGCATCCGCTACACCACCTCCCATCCGCTGGAGTTCTCCGACAGCCTGATCCAGGCCCACGCCGAAGTGCCGGAACTGGTGAAACACCTGCATTTGCCGGTGCAGTCGGGTTCCGACCGGATTCTCGCGGCCATGAAGCGCAACCACACGGCGCTGGAATACAAATCCAAGCTGCGCAAACTGCGCGCCGCCGTGCCAGGCATCTGCATCAGCTCGGACTTCATCGTCGGTTTCCCCGGCGAGACCGAAAAAGACTTCGAACAGACCATGAAGCTGATCGAAGACGTCGGCTTCGACTTCTCCTACTCGTTCGTCTACAGCCAACGCCCGGGCACCCCGGCGGCCGATCTGGCGGACGACACCCCGGAAGAGCTGAAAAAGGAACGCCTGAACGCGCTGCAACACCGGCTGAACCAGCAAGGATTCGAAATCAGCCGACAGATGGTCGGCTCGATCCAGCGCATCCTGGTCACCGATTATTCGAAGAAAGACCCGGGTGAACTGCAGGGGCGGACCGAGAACAACCGTATCGTCAACTTCCGCTGCGACAATCCAACCCTGATCGGCCAGTTTGCCGACGTGCATATCGACTCGGCCCAGCCTCACTCGCTGCGCGGATCGCTGCTGCAATAACCTCCTGCCGATGCTGGCTGACCAGCGGTTGTGGCCTCGGGCACGCCACCGCCGGGAAGCCGGCCTCCAAGGAAAATGTGGCGAAAGACATTGCTTCGTATAAGAGCTTTCGCACCCAGGCCTCTGGCGTTATCCTTGATTTCATCCTTTATTGCCGTTGGGCGGCTAAAAAACGACCTTGAACGCACCCATAGAACCACATCGTTTTATCCTCGAGCCCTTTGAGGCTCGCCGCTTCGCCAATCTGTGCGGGCAATTCGACGAGCATTTGCGCTTGATCGAGCAGCGCCTGACCATCGAGATCCGCAACCGCGGCAATCAGTTCGAGCTGATCGGCGAACCCAAGCACACCACCTCCGCGGAAAACCTCCTGCGCCGCCTGTATCGGGAAACCAAGGGTACCGAGCTGTCGCCGGACATGGTGCACCTGTTCCTCCAGGAATCCGCCGTCGAAGAGTTGAACAATCACCCTGTCGCCGAAGCGGCCGTGGCCCTGCGCACCAAAAAAGGCATGATTCGCCCACGCGGCTTGAATCAGCAGCGCTACGTCAAGGAAATCCTCGGCAACGACATCAACTTCGGCATCGGCCCGGCCGGTACCGGCAAGACTTACCTGGCCGTGGCCTGCGCGGTAGACGCACTGGAGCGCGAACAGGTACGACGCATCCTGCTGGTGCGTCCAGCGGTTGAAGCTGGCGAGAAACTCGGCTTCCTGCCCGGCGACCTGGCCCAGAAGATCGACCCGTACCTGCGCCCGTTGTATGACGCCCTGTATGAAATGCTCGGCTTCGAACATGTCGCCAAGCTGATCGAGCGCCAGGTCATCGAGATTGCGCCGCTGGCCTACATGCGCGGCCGCACGCTGAACAACAGTTTCATCATCCTCGACGAAAGCCAGAACACCACCGTCGAGCAGATGAAGATGTTCCTGACCCGGATCGGCTTCGGCTCCACCGCGGTGATCACGGGCGACATCACCCAGGTCGACCTGCCCAAGGGCACCAAGTCCGGCCTGGCCCATGTGATCAACGTCCTCAAGGATGTGCCGGGCATCAGCTTCACCCACTTCATGCCCAAGGACGTGGTGCGCCATCCGCTGGTGCAACGCATCGTCGAAGCCTACGAGCGCTTCGAGCAGCGCGTGGCCGACGAGTCCACCCAGTCCGCCGCGGAAAAAGGCAATCGCCACGATGCTTGAGCTTGATCTGCAACTGGCAAGCGACAAGCCTGCTCCCAGCGAGGCCCTGTTCCGCCAATGGTGTGAGCTGGCCCTGCGCCAGCGCACAGCCGATTCGGAACTGACCATCCGCCTGGTGGACGAGCCCGAAGGCCGCGAACTGAACCGCACCTGGCGGCAGAAGGACTATGCCACCAACGTCCTGTCGTTCCCCGCCGATGTACCGGACGAGCTGCTGGACATTCCATTGCTCGGCGACCTGGTGATCTGCGTCGAAGTGGTCGAGCGCGAAGCCGCCGAACAAGGCAAGGACCTCCAGGCCCACTGGGCCCATCTGGTGATTCACGGCTGCTTGCATCTATTGGGTTACGACCACATAGATGACGACGAAGCCGAAGAAATGGAAGCACTGGAACGAACGTTGCTTGCAGAACTGGGTCATCCCGACCCTTATGCGGACGACGAAACCGAAGAACATCCATCTGTAACAACCAAGGATTTAGAGTAATCGCTATGAGCGAAGACCGATCGAGCAGCGGGCAAAAGTCGTGGCTGGGAAAACTGACCCAGGCTTTTGCCCATGAGCCGAAAAACCGCCAGGAGCTGCTGGAGCTACTGCGCGAAGCCCATCAGAACAAGTTGCTGGACAGCGAAGCGCTGGCCATCGTCGAAGGCGCCATCCAGGTCGCTGACCTGCAGGTACGGGACATCATGGTTCCGCGCTCGCAGATGATCAGCATCAAGGCGACCCAGACTCCCCGCGAATTCCTGCCGTCCGTCCTCGATTCCGCGCACTCGCGGTATCCGGTGATCGGCGAAAGCCATGACGACGTCATGGGCGTTCTGCTGGCCAAGGACCTGCTGCCGCTGATCCTCAAGGAGAACGGCGACAGCTTCAACATCAAGGACCTGCTGCGTCCAGCGACCTTCGTGCCCGAGTCCAAGCGCCTGAACGTGCTGCTGCGCGAGTTCCGCGCCAACCACAACCACATGGCCATCGTCATCGACGAATACGGCGGCGTGGCGGGCCTGGTGACTATCGAGGACGTGCTGGAACAGATCGTCGGCGACATCGAGGACGAGCACGACGTCGAGGAAGACAGCTACATCAAGCCGCTGCCGAGCGGCGATTTCCTGATCAAGGCGCTGACGCCGATCGAGAACTTCAACGAGTTCTTCGACAGCGAGTTCTCCGACGACGAATTCGACACCGTCGGCGGCCTGGTGATGAGCGCGTTCGGGCACCTGCCTAAACGCAACGAAATCACCGAAATCGGTGCCTATCGCTTCCGTATCCTGAATGCCGACAGCCGTCGGATTCATCTGCTGCGACTAACACCTATCCCCCGCTAAGGAAAAGGCGTGTCATCTGCTCTTTCCTGCGTCGCGTTGTCGCCTGAAAGCTGGCCTGGCAAGGCGCAGTCCGCAGGGAATGGCATTCCCTTTCCAAGGACTGCAACGCAGCATGGCCAGCTTTCAGGCGCAACCCGAAGGGCCGGGCCTGCTGTTGCGCAGGGCTGCGTTACTCGTCGTTCATTTGAAAAAACCAAACCACACTCCTCGCGCCTTGCCCTGCGCAACAGCAGGCTCCGGCGCGACACAGGAAAGAGCAGATGACACGCCTCTTGCTGCGCTTAACCCGCCCCGGCTGGCCCGGTAACCTGCTGGCCATGGCGGCTGGCGCAATCACCACCCTGGCCCTGGCGCCGTACGACATCTGGCCGCTGGCACTGCTGGCGGTCGGCTTCTTTTATGCCGGCCTGCGCGAGCTGAGCCCGCGTCAGGCGCTATGGCGCGGCTGGTGTTTCGGCTTCGGCCTGTTTGCCGCCGGTACCAGCTGGATCTACGTCAGCATCCATACCTACGGTGGCGCCTCGGTGCTGCTGGCCAGTTTGCTGATGCTGGCCTTCATTGCCGCCATCGCCTTCTTTTTCGCCCTGCCGGCCTGGCTCTGGGCACGCTGGCTGCGACGCAATGAGGCGCCCCTCGCCGACGCCCTGGCTTTCGCCGCCCTCTGGGTAGGGCAGGAAGCCTTCCGCGGCTGGTTCCTGACAGGCTTCCCCTGGCTCTACTCCGGCTACAGCCAGCTCGACGGCCCTCTGGCCGGCCTGGCCCCGCTGGGTGGCATGTGGCTGATCTCCTTTGCCCTGGCGCTGACCGCCGCCCTGCTCTATAACCTGCCGGGCCTGATCCGCGCCGGACGCAAGGGGTTTATCGCCGCCGGCCTGGTGCTGCTGGTCGCCCCCTGGGTGATTGGCATCGCGCTCAAGGGGCACGCCTGGACCAGCCCGTCGGGCGAGCCGCTGACCGTGGCGGCGATCCAGGGCAATATCGAACAGAGCCTGAAGTGGGACCCCGCACAGCTCAACTCCCAGCTGGCGCTGTACCGCGACATGAGCTTCAGCTCCAAGCGCGTGGATCTGCTGGTGTGGCCGGAAACCGCGGTGCCGGTGCTCAAGGAGTCGGCCGAAGGTTATCTGAACATGATGGGCAACTTCGCCGCCGACCGGCATTCGGCGCTGATCACCGGCGTACCGATCCGCCAGGAAGTGCACCACCAGAAACGCTACTTCAACGGCATTACCGTGGTCGGCGAAGGCGATGGCGAATACCTCAAGCAGAAGCTCGTGCCCTTCGGTGAGTACGTGCCCCTGCAAGACCTGCTGCGCGGCCTGATCGCGTTCTTCGACCTGCCCATGTCGGACTTCGCCCGCGGCCCCGCCGACCAGCCTTTGCTGCAAGCCAAGGGCTACCAGATCGCGCCGTTCATCTGCTATGAGGTGGTGTATCCGGAATTTGCCGCCGGCCTGTCAGCCCGCAGCGACCTGCTGCTGACCATCAGCAACGACACCTGGTTCGGCACTTCGATCGGCCCACTGCAACACTTGCAGATGGCCCAGATGCGCGCCCTGGAAGCTGGCCGCTGGATGATCCGCGCTACCAACAACGGGGTGACCGGCCTGATCGATCCGTTCGGCAAGATCACCGTGCAGATTCCGCAGTTCGAACGCGGGATCCTGTACGGAGAAGTAGTGCCGATGCACAACCTGACACCTTATCTGCAGTGGCGCTCCTGGCCACTGATCATTGTGAGCGTCCTGCTGTTCGGCTGGGCCCTGCTGGCCAGCCGGATCGCCAAGACCGTCTGATCTCATCGCGGGCCTGCTCGCTCCTGCCGGGGATTTGCAATTCCCGTGGGAGCGGACTGGCTCGAGATGAACCTAGTCCTCTCCACGATAAAACAGCTTGTAGCCCACCAGCCCCACCGCCTCGTTCAGCAACTGGCCGCTCTGCCAGATTGACTTGAACTCCGGCATCCAGCCGCCCAGCGGCCTGGCGTTATCCACCCCGAGGAATCCCACGGGGGCCGGCACCACGGTGAATCCTGCCTGCTCGAAACTCCAGACAGCCCGCTGCATATGCCAGGCCTGGGTGACCAGCACTATACGTTTGACACTTTGTGGCTCCAGCACTTGTGCGGTGAATTGGGCGTTTTCCCAGGTCGTGCGGCTACGCCCTTCCTGCCAGCGCACCTTCACGTCGAAATCGTTCAGCAACGACTCGGCCATCAGCGCCGCTTCCGTAGGCGGCGTGCCGTAGTGCAGGCCTCCGCTGGTCAGGATCGGCAACCCGGAAGCCTTGGCCAGGCGCGCCGCGTAACGCTGACGCTCGAGCCCGACCCCGGTCGGCTGATCGCTGCCCCAGGCCGGATCGCCACGCTCCCGCCCCGAGCCCAGCACCACGATCGCATCGGCCTGTTCGGCCAGGGTCGACCACTGGCTTTGCGTCAGTGCTGGCTCACTCTCCAGGGCACCCGCGCCCCACTCCACCATCACAGGCAGGCTCATCAACCAGAACCCGCCCAGACCGACGGCAAAACACACACCGGCCAATCGCGGCCTCGAGCGACGAAACCACCAGGCGAACAGAAGCAACAGCAACAGAAGGCCGGGCGGCAGGAGTAGTTGTTTGACGAAATAACGAAAAGGCATCGAGCATCTCCAAAGATGCTCGAAGCCTAAGTGGGTAAAAGCAAAGCAACAACAGATACGAAACAGATTTTGCGCACAAGGTACGCGGCGTTGACGCTGCGCAGATGCCCGAATGGGCTGCGCAGACTCACTTGAAGTGCAGGGATCGGACCTTTACCGCATCCCGGGCGGGCATCTTGTCTTTCAACCAGATGACCTTGGCCGAATGTGGAGTCACTTCGTGCCTCAGGCATTCGAGCACGCTCAATTGCGTCTCACGCTCGCTACGATCCAGATAGGCTTTGATCACCTCGAGCTCGGCATGACTCAGGCCACGCAACTCCAACTCCACAGGACGCTCATTACGCAAGCTTCCTGCTGTTCTCACTGTATCCAGGGCCAAAGCCAGACGATCTATCAATCGTTCGTACAACTCGGGTTTTGTAACTTTCCGCTGCGACTCAACCATCCACTCACCTCATGAAAGTAAGACTCACTCCCCTTTTTGAGCTTAGCCGCACTGCCGAAACCGGCCGGGTGCCGCGACCAACGGCCCACGGCGCGCAATCAGGGTTTCCCTCGGTAGAGCGCGGTCATGTATGCTACGGCGCTTCCTGTAACTCCACTTCCAGCTCGACTGGGTAGCGAAAACGCCATATTTGGCGTCATCACCGCCCAACGTTGCATTGAAGAGGATTAGGCCACCCCTATTCAGTTCAAAAGTAGCCATGCACGAACACTATCAGCCCCGTGAAATCGAAGCCGCCGCCCAGTCGTTCTGGGATGAGCAAAAGTCCTTTGAAGTCAGTGAACAGCCAGGCAAGGAGACTTACTACTGCCTGTCGATGTTCCCTTACCCCAGCGGCAAGCTACACATGGGGCACGTGCGTAACTACACCATCGGCGACGTGATCTCCCGCTACCAGCGCATGCAAGGCAAGAACGTACTGCAACCCATGGGTTGGGACGCCTTCGGCATGCCGGCGGAAAACGCTGCGATGAAGAACAACGTCGCACCGGCCAAGTGGACCTACGAAAACATCGCCTATATGAAGTCCCAGCTGCGCAGCCTGGGCCTGGCGGTGGACTGGTCCCGCGAAGTCACTACCTGCAAGCCGGACTACTACCGCTGGGAACAGTGGCTGTTCACTCGCCTGTTCGAAAAAGGCGTGATCTACCGCAAGAACGGCACCGTGAACTGGGACCCGATCGACCAGACCGTCCTGGCCAACGAACAGGTGATCGACGGTCGCGGCTGGCGCTCCGGCGCGCTGATCGAAAAACGCGAAATCCCGATGTACTACTTCAAGATCACCGCCTACGCGGATGAGCTGCTGGAGAGTCTCGACGAACTGCCGGGCTGGCCCGAGCAGGTCAAGACCATGCAACGCAACTGGATCGGCAAATCCCGTGGCATGGAAGTGCAATTCCCCTACGACCAGGCCTCCATCGGCGAAGCGGGCGCACTGAAAGTCTTCACCACCCGCCCCGACACCCTGATGGGCGCGACCTATGTTGCCGTGGCTGCCGAGCACCCGCTGGCCACCCTGGCGGCGCAGAACGATCCGGCGCTGCAAGCCTTTATCGCCGAGTGCAAGGGCGGCAGCGTCGCCGAAGCCGACATCGCCACCCAAGAGAAAAAAGGCCTGCCGACTTCGCTGTTCGTCGAACACCCGCTGACCGGTGAAAAACTCCCGGTATGGGTCGCCAACTACGTGCTGATGCATTACGGCGATGGCGCGGTAATGGCTGTTCCGGCGCACGACGAGCGCGACTACGAATTCGCCACCAAGTACAACCTGCCGATCAAGAACGTGGTGCGCACCAGCGCTGGCGACGAAACGCCTGCGCCTTGGCAGGACGCCTACGGCGAGCACGGCGAACTGATCAACTCCGGCGAGTTCAACGGCCTGGATTTTGCCGGCGCCTTCGACGCCATCGAAGTGGCCCTGCTGAAGAAAAACCTCGGCCAATCGCGCACCCAGTTCCGCCTGCGCGACTGGGGCATCAGCCGCCAGCGCTACTGGGGCTGCCCGATCCCGATCATCCACTGCGACAGCTGCGGCGATGTACCGGTACCGGAAGACCAACTGCCGGTAGTACTGCCGGAAGACGTGGTGCCGGACGGCGCCGGTTCGCCACTGGCGCGCATGCCCGAGTTCTACGAGTGCAGCTGCCCGAAATGCGGCAAGCCTGCCAAGCGTGAAACCGACACCATGGACACCTTCGTCGAGTCCTCCTGGTACTACGCCCGCTACGCCTCGCCAAAATACGAGGGTGGCCTGGTCGACCCGGCCGCGGCCAACCACTGGCTGCCGGTGGACCAGTACATCGGCGGTATCGAACACGCGATCCTGCACCTGCTCTACGCGCGCTTCTTCCACAAGCTGATGCGCGACGAGGGCCTGGTCAGCTCCAACGAGCCGTTCAAGAACCTGCTGACCCAAGGCATGGTGGTCGCCGAGACCTACTATCGCCGCGAAGCCAACGGTGCCTACACCTGGTACAACCCGGCCGATGTCGAGCTGGAGCGTGACAGCAAGGCCAAGATCGTCGGCGCCAAGCTGATCAGCGACGGCCTGCCGGTGGAAATCGGCGGTACCGAGAAAATGGCCAAGTCGAAGAACAACGGCGTCGACCCTCAGTCGATGATCGAGCAGTACGGCGCGGACACCTGCCGCCTGTTCATGATGTTCGCATCGCCGCCTGACATGAGCCTGGAATGGTCCGACTCCGGCGTCGAGGGTGCCCACCGCTTCCTCAAGCGCGTCTGGCGCCTGGCCCAGTCTCACGTAGCCCAGGGCCTGCCGGGCGCACTGGAACTGGCTGCACTGAACGACGAACAGAAAGTTATTCGTCGCGCCATCCACCTGGCGATCAAGCAAGCCAGCCAGGACGTCGGCCAGAACCACAAATTCAACACCGCCATCGCTCAGGTCATGACGCTGATGAACGTGCTGGAAAAAGCACCGCAAGCCACCCCGCAGGACCGTGCCCTGTTGCAGGAAGGCCTGGAAACCGTGGCCCTGCTGCTGGCGCCGATCACCCCGCACATCAGCCACGAGCTGTGGAGCCAGCTAGGTCGCAGCGGCGCCATCATCGACGCTGGCTGGCCGGTGCTGGATGAGAACGCGCTGGTTCAGGACAGCCTGCAGTTGGTCATTCAAGTGAATGGCAAACTGCGTGGCCAGATCGAAATGCCAGCCAGCGCCAGCCGTGAAGAGATCGAAGCCGCCGCTCGGAGCAACGAGAACGTGCTGCGCTTCACCGAAGGCCTGACGATTCGTAAAGTGATCGTCGTGCCTGGCAAGCTGGTCAATATCGTCGCTAGCTAATTGGATCAGGCGTCAGCCCAAGGCTGACGCCGAATAAAACCTCCAGGGCCGCCCTGTCGGCCCACATGGTTTCAAGGGGAGCAACAAGATGATCAAACGCAACCTCCTGGTGATCGGCCTGGCCGTACTGCTGAGCGCCTGCGGCTTTCAGCTGCGCGGTACCGGCACCACCGAACTGGCGATCAAGGAACTCGACCTGAGCGCCCGCAACGCTTACGGCGAAACCGTGACCCAGCTGCGCCAGGTCCTGCAGAACAGTGGCGTCAAGGTCTATGCCGGCGCGCCTTACAAGCTGGTGCTGACCCGCGAACAGGAATCCCAGCGCAGCCTCAGCTACGCCGGTGCCGGTCGTTCGGCCGAGTATGAGCTGACCACCGTGCTGAACTACGAAATCCAGGGCCAGAACAACCTGTCCCTGCTCAGCGACAAGCTGCAAGTGCAGAAGGTTTACATCCACGACGGCAACAACCTGGTGGGTTCCGACCAGGAGTCGCTGGAAGTGCGCAAGGAAATGCGTCGCGACCTGGTGCAGAACATGATGCTGCGCCTGCAACTGCTGACCCCGACCCAGCTGGACCAGTTGCAGCAGACCGCGGATGCCCGCGCCAAGGCCGAGGCCGAGGCACTGGAAGCCGCGCAGAAGGCTGAGGCGGAAACCCCGCAACAGTCGCCCATGCAGTTGCCGAACCAGTAAGTCTCGTGGGGCGCGCAAGCGCCCCGCTTGCCCTTCCTTATGAAACTCGCCCCCGCTCAACTCGGCAAACACCTGCAAGGCACGCTCGCACCGGTCTACGTCATCAGTGGCGACGACCCGTTGCTGTGCCAGGAAGCCGCCGATGCCATTCGCAGCGCCGCCCGCCAGCAGGGCTTCGATGAACGCCAGGTATTCAGCGCCGACGCCAATTTCGATTGGGGGACGTTGCTGCAGGCCGGTGCGAGCATGTCGCTGTTCGCCGAAAAACGCCTGCTGGAACTGCGCCTGCCTTCGGGCAAGCCCGGCGACAAAGGCGCAGCAGCCTTCATCGAATACTGTTCACGGCCGGCCGAAGACACCCTGCTGCTGATCAGCCTGCCCAAGCTCGATGGCAGCGCGCAAAAGACCAAATGGGGCAAGGCCCTGATCGACGGCGAGCAGACCCAGTTCATCCAGATCTGGCCGGTGGATGCCAGCCAGTTGCCGCAGTGGATTCGCCAACGCCTGTCCCAGGCCGGGCTTTCCGCCAGCCAGGATGCCGTGGAACTCATCGCGGCCAGGGTAGAAGGCAACCTGCTGGCCGCGGCCCAGGAAATCGAAAAGCTCAAGCTGATGGCCGAGGGTGGCCAGATCACTGTGGAAACCGTACAAGCGGCAGTCGCCGACAGCGCGCGCTTCGACGTTTTCGGGCTGGTGGACGCGATCCTCAACGGTGAGGCCGCGCATGCCCTGCGTATGCTCGAAGGCCTGCGCGGCGAAGGTGTCGAGCCTCCAGTGATTCTCTGGGCACTGTCCCGGGAACTGCGGTCGCTGGCCAATATGTCGCTGCAGTACAGCCAGGGCACTCCGCTGGATAAAGTGTTCAGCCAGGCCCGCCCGCCCGTCTGGGACAAACGCAAGCCGCTGATGAGCAAGGCCCTGCAACGCTATTCCGCGCCGCGCTGGGCGCAATTGCTGCTCGATGCCCAGCGTATCGATGCGCAGATCAAGGGGCAGGCCGCCGGCTCGCCCTGGAGCAGCCTGAGCCGCCTTTCGCTGCTGATGGCCGGACAACGCTTGCCTCTCCCCGCCGAATAAACCCAACGCCCCGCCGAACGAGCAAGCCCGTTCCTACAGGGAATGAGTGAATCCGTGATGTTTGCTGAAAAACCCTACACCTCGAAGGGCTGGACAGCGGAGTCAAGCTGGCCGATCATCTGCCGCGCAAACCCACCTCAAGCGAGAACCCAAAATGAGCAAGCCATCCAAGCATGGCCCCAACAAGGCCAAATCCATCATCGCCCAGCCCCTGTTCCGTAGCCGTCAGGAACGACCCGCCAAGGGCAAAGGCAGCTACCGCCGCGAAGCCTTCCAGTCTAAAAGCTGGGAGGCTTCTTACTTTCTGGCTGCATAAAGCGGAGAACCCCGCCGGCGTGATAAGGTCTGTATCTGATTCGTATTCTCTGGACCTGTGCATGCCCTTCTGTCTTTCCCGTCGTTGGCACCTGCGCCAACTGATCGCTGCCTCCAGCCTTGCCCTGCTCGTCGCCTGCGCGGAAAAACCCACCGCCGCCGATGCCCAGCCACTCCAAAGCATTCAAGCCGCCCCTCTCGCTGCGCCTGCAACCGTCGCTCCGCTGGCCGTCGACAACCTGGACATCCAGCCAACCCAGACCTTTGCCCAATGGCAGGCAGGTTTCCGTGTCGAAGCCCTGAACGCTGGGATCCGCGCCGATCTTTTCGACCGGGCGTTCGCCGGCATCACCCCGGACATGGGCGTGATCAAGGCCGACCGCAGCCAGCCGGAATTCACCCGGCCGGTGTGGGAGTACCTCGACGGCGCTCTGTCGCCGCTGCGCGTGCGCAAAGGCCAGGCGCTGATCAATCAGTACGCCGACATCCTGCAGCAGATCGAACAGCGTTATGGCGTCGATCGCCAGGCGCTGGTGGCGGTCTGGGGCATGGAAAGCAATTTCGGTGAGTTCCAGGGCAACAAATCGGTCATCCGCTCCCTCGCGACCCTGGCCTACGAAGGCCGTCGCCCGGCCTTTGCCAACAGCCAGCTGCTGGCCGCCCTGCAGATCCTCCAGCACGGCGATATTCAACCCGAGAAGATGCTCGGCTCCTGGGCCGGCGCAATGGGGCAGACCCAGTTCATCCCGACCACCTACAACACCCACGCCGTGGACTTCGACGGCGATGGCCGCCGCGATATCTGGAACAGCCCGGCCGACGCCCTGGCCTCGACTGCGCACTATCTGCAAAGCTCCGGCTGGCAGAAAGGCCAGCCGTGGGGTTTCGAAGTGGAGTTGGCGAGCGGCTTCGACTATGCGCTGGCGGACGGTGCGATCCGTAAACCGGTGGCCGAATGGCTGCGCCTGGGCATGAAGCTGCCCAACGGCGCCAGCGTTCCGCCAGGCTCCGAGCAGCTTTCGGCGGCCTTGCTGCTGCCAGCGGGTTATCGCGGGCCGGCGTTCCTGATCCTCGACAACTTCCGCGCCGTTCTGAAGTACAACAACTCCTCGTCCTATGCCCTGGCGGTGAACCTGCTGTCGCAACGCTTCAACGGTTCAGGCTTGATCAACGGCGTCTGGCCGAAAGACGACATGCCCCTCAGCCGCTCCGAGCGTATCGAGTTGCAGAGCTTGCTCAGCGCCAACAATTACGATGCCGGCAACCCGGACGGCATTATCGGCGCCAATACCCGCAAGGCGATTCGCAGCGCGCAGCAATCGCTGGGCTGGCCTGCCGATGGCTACCCGACCCACAAGCTGCTGGAGAGCCTGCGCTCGCGTTGAGCCGGCCTGCGCGCCAATCATCAGGGTCATCATCTTGGGCACGCTCGCTCCCACAAGGGGAGCGAGCACAGGCTGATCAGCCGAATACCACGTCCTGTTCCAGGATCAACCGCTTCTCCCCCGCATCCAGCCTGACCATCGCCCCCAACGGCAGGGTCAGGTTCGGATCGCAGTGGCCACTGCGCCACCCAGCCAGCACAGGAATGCGCAGGGGCTCGAAGGTCTGCTTGAGCAGCCCGGCAAGTGCCTGGGGCTCCACGCCCGCCACATCCCCCACCAGCACACCGCGAAGCCTGTCGAGCGTGCCGGCCAGGCGCAGGTGCGTCAGCAGACGGTCGATCCGGTACAGCGGCTCGTTGATGTCTTCGATAAACAGAATGATGCCGTCAGCATTGATCTCGTACGGCGTGCCCATGGTCGCGGCAATCAACGACAGATTGCCGCCCAGCAGTTGGCCGCAGGCGATGCCCGGTTCGACGGTGGTCAAGGGATAGGCCGCCGGATGTGCAAACAGGCTGCCGGCCTTCAGTTGCCCTCTGAGCAGGCTGAACAACGAAGACTCGGTTGGTGGCTGTTTTTCACCCAACAAGTCGGCATTGAGCATCGGCCCATGAAAGGTCACGAACCCCGCATGACGATTGATGGCCAGGTGCAGCGCGGTGATGTCGCTATAGCCGACAAACGGCTTGGCGTGGCGGCGTAACAGGTCGTAGTCGATCCGGTCGAGCAAGCGTGGGCTGCCGTAGCCACCCCGCAGGCACAGGATCGCATCGACATCCTCATCGGCGAAAGCGGCGTGCAGGTCGTTCAGGCGGACCTCATCGTTACCGGCCAGATAGCCGTCCTTCTGCTGGACCCCGGGGTAGATCCGCAGCGAATAACCTCGAGCGCGCATCCAGCGGACGGCTTGCTCGGTATCCAGGGCCGCGGGCCCGGCAGGTGCAATCAAGCCGATCAGCCCTTGCGATGGCAGCGCCGGCACCGGCCGTTGCGCACAAAGGACGTCAGTCGGTTGGAGGGTCATCCAGTGGTTCTCCCTGTGTGGATTCTCTAGTGCACAGTAGCCATGAAAGCGGGCAAACAGAAGTGCCGAAACGCCACGGCGCTTGCAGGAAAAGTCTATGAAGGGAGAGAGATGCGGGCGTAACGGAAGATGACGCCCGCAAGGAAAGACCTTGCGGGCGCATTACATCAGGAGACCAGGCCTTCTTTGGCCAGCTTCGCCTGCTCGTCGGCGTGGTAGGAGGAGCGTACCAGCGGGCCCGAGGCGACGTTCTTGAAGCCCATCTTGTAACCTTCCTCGGCGAACCAGGCGAAGGTGTCCGGGTGCACGAAACGCTGCACCGGCAAGTGGCTGCGGGACGGTTGCAAGTACTGGCCGAGAGTCAGCATGTCGATGTCGTGCTCGCGCATGCGCTTCATGACTTCGATGACTTCGTCGTCGGTCTCGCCCAGGCCCAGCATCAGGCCGGACTTGGTCGGTACGTGCGGCACCAGTTGCTTGAACTTCTGCAGCAGGGTCAGCGACCACTGATAGTCCGAACCCGGACGCGCGGCCTTGTACAGGCGCGGCACGGTTTCCAGGTTGTGGTTGAACACATCCGGCGGCTCGGCGGCGGTGATTTCCAGCGCGACGTCCATGCGGCCACGGTAGTCCGGGACCAGGGTTTCCAGCTGCACGTTCGGCGACAGCTTGCGGATTTCGCGGATGCAGTCGGCAAAGTGCTGGGCACCGCCGTCGCGCAGGTCGTCGCGGTCGACCGAAGTGATCACCACGTACTTCAGGCGCAGGTCGGCGATCGCTACCGCCAGGTTCATCGGCTCATCGACGTCCAGAGGCTTCGGACGGCCGTGACCGACGTCGCAGAATGGGCAGCGGCGGGTGCAGATGTCGCCCATGATCATGAAGGTGGCGGTACCGCCGGAGAAGCATTCGCCCAGGTTCGGGCAGGAGGCTTCTTCGCAGACGCTGTGCAATTTGTGCTTGCGCAGCAATTGCTTGATCCGGTCGACTTCCGGGGACACCGGAATTCGCACGCGAATCCAGTCCGGTTTCTTCGGCAGTTCGGTGGTCGGGATGATCTTCACCGGGATGCGTGCGACCTTCTCGGCACCGCGCAATTTAACGCCGGTTTCAACTTTCGCACGGGCCGGGCGCTCGGAAACATCCAGCGTCGGGATCAGGGTTTGCACAGCGTCTTGCGCAGTAGTCATATCAGTCGATTCCGCCCGTTAGGGTCGTCTGCTCAGCATAGTCGAGGTGTTTGACGAGCTGCGCACGCAGCCGGGCACTTACCTCGGCAAATTCAATCGGTCCTGTGTGGTCGCTCAGCTGGGTCATTGCCAGCCCGGCATAGCCACAGGGGTTAATCCGTCGAAACGGCTGCAGATCCATGTCCACGTTCAAGGCCAGGCCATGAAAGGAACAACCATGGCGGATCCGCAGGCCCAGGGAGGCGATTTTCGCGCCATCGACGTAAACGCCGGGGGCATCCGGCTTGGCCGCCGCGGTCACGCCGTAGCTGGCCAGCAGCTCGATCAGGCACTGCTCCATACGGCTGACCAGGTCACGCACGCCAAAACCCAAACGGCGGACATCCAGCAGCAGATAAGCCACCAGTTGGCCAGGACCGTGATAGGTCACCTGGCCACCCCGGTCGACCTGCACCACCGGGATATCCCCGGGGAGCAACAGGTGTTCGGCCTTGCCTGCCTGGCCCTGGGTAAAGACCGGCGGATGCTGCACCAGCCAGATTTCATCGGGAGCGTCGGTGCCGCGTTCGTTGGTAAAGCGTTGCATGGCCTGCCAGACCGGCTCGTAGGCCATCTGGCCGAGCTCGCGAAAGCCCAGCGTTTGCGGCATCACAGCACCATGTGCACGAAACCGGTGGCCCGCAACTCGCTGTTGATGTCGTACAGCTGTTCTTGACCGGTGGCGATGATGTGCAGCTGGATGGTCGTGTACTTGCCGTTGGTGCTCTGACGCTCGGCCAGGGTCTTGTGGTCAACGGTCGCGTGTTTTTCAAGGATCGCGATGATCTTGTCCTTGAAACCCACGCCGGTGTCGCCGATCACCTTAATCGGGTAATCCGCGCAGGGGAATTCGATCTTTGGCGCCTTTACTTCGGTGTCTGTCATGGCGTAACGGCCTCGTAAGCCGTGGCGACGGACGTGGCCCCCGCTCTACTTCAGAGCGAGGGCCACGCGGGTCGACAATATCAGTTGAACAAGCCGTAGAAGAATAGGCGGATGCTATCCCACATGCGGCGGAAGATACCACCTTCGTCGACCGCGTCCAGAGCGATCAGGTCGGCACTATGCACCACCTTGTCGTCCAGTTTCACTTCGACTTTACCAATCACGTCGCCTTTGGCGATAGGCGCGACCAATTGTGGATTCATGGTCATGCTGGCAGCCAGTTTCTTCAACTGGCCTTTTGGCATGGTCATGCTCAGGTCCTGGGCCAGGCCGGCCTTGACCTGGGAGGTAGTGCCTTTCCAGACCGGAGCCTGAGCCAGCTCGGTGCCCTTCTGGTAGAAGGTCTGGGTTTCGAAGAAGCGGAAACCATAGGTCAGCAGCTTCTGGGTTTCGGCTGCGCGAGCCTGCTCGCTGTTGGTACCGAACACCACGGCGATCAGGCGCATGCCATCACGCACGGCCGAGGACACCATGCAGTAGCCGGCTTCGTCGGTGTGACCGGTTTTCAGGCCATCGACGGTCTTGTCACGCCACAGCAACAGGTTGCGGTTAGGTTGCTTGATGCCGTTCCAGAAGAACTCTTTCTGCGAGTAGATCGCATAGTGAGCCGGGTCTTCGTGAATGATGGCGCGAGCCAGGACCGCCATGTCGTGCGCCGAGGAGTAGTGCTCGGGGTTCGGCAGGCCGGTCGGGTTCATGAAGTGGCTATTGGTCATGCCCAGGTCGCCGGCGGTCTTGTTCATCATGTCGGCAAAGGCGTCTTCGCTGCCGGCGATGTGCTCGGCAACCGCGACGCTGGCGTCGTTACCCGACTGAATGATGATGCCGTGCAGCAGGTCGCTGACTGTGACCTGCGAACCGACCTTGATGAACATCCGCGAACCGCCGGTACGCCAGGCGTTCTCGCTGACGGTCACCGGGTCGTTCTCACCGATCTGGCCGCGACGGATTTCCAGGGTCGCGATGTAGGCAGTCATCAGCTTGGTCAGGCTGGCTGGCGGCAGACGCTGGTCACCGTTGTTCTCCACCAGCACGTTACCGCTGCTGGCCTCCATGAGCACATAGGACTTGGCGGCCAGCTGCGGTGGCGACGGCATCACTTCTACCGCCCAGGCGGCAGGCGTGATGATCAGCGGGACAAGCAGACACAGGCGTTTGGCAAAGGTGGTGATGTTCATCCGTCTCTCGAAATTGCTAATGGAAACTTGTCCTCGCGGACAAAACTATTCAGACAGCCTTCTAAAGGGCTGTCGCGTGTTCAGTTGTTCACTCACGACCCTTGCCGGGCTTTTGTTGTACGACGAGCCAACAACCTGGGTTCACCCCCCAAATACCGCGGGTGAACCATGAATCAGAATCCGATTACTCGGCGGTTACCAGGCTCGGCTGCCCCAGATTGGCCAGCCGGACACTGTTCTGCACTTGCTGGATCTCACCCTGCGAGCCGATCGGCCCCAGGCGTACCCGGTGCAGGGTCTGTTGATTGCGCACGATCGAGCTGATGAACACCGGAGCGCTCACCATCCCGCTCAGCTTCGAGCGCAGGAGCTCGGCAGCGTCCGGGTTGGCGAAGGCGCCCACCTGCAGATACTGGCCAGAGGCTTGCGCAGAAGCGTTTTTTTTTGCATCCAGCTGCACCGGCACAACGGCCGCGGCGTGCTGCTGTGGAGGTGGAGTCCATTGTTCGACAGTGCCCGCGGACGCCGTCACCACCGGTGCGGCCTTTTGCGCCACCTGCGGCTCATTGAGCATCAAGGGTGCCGGCCGGCCGCGCTGGGCCCACCATTCCTGCGGGTCGATGCCCTCGACCTTGACGCGGGCGGTGCCGATCTCGGCATAACCGAGCTTCTTGGCCGCGGCGTAGGACAAATCGATGATCCGGTCCGAATAGAACGGCCCACGGTCGTTGACCCGCAGGATCACGCTCTTGTGGTTGTCCAGGTTGGTCACCCGCACATAACTCGGCAAGGGCAGGGTCTTGTGCGCGGCACTCATGCCGTACAGGTCATACACCTCGCCATTGGCGGTGTTCTGCCCGTGGAACTTGGTGCCGTACCAGGAAGCCGTGCCCGAAGCGACATAACGCTTGGATTCGGCCATAGGGAAATAGGTCTTGCCCAGCACCGTATAAGGGTTGGCCTTGTACGGACCGGTGTGCAGGGTCGGCGTGGCGTCGGGGATACGCGATACATCGACGTCCCACCAGGGCGCGCCGTCTTTGTGGGCGCGGTTGATGTCCAGGCCTGGCGTTGCACGTACGGCCGTCGTCGGGCCTTTCTGTTTCGGCGCCTGGGTTGACGAACAACTGACCACCAGCAAGGACAACGCGGCAAGAGCCACCAGCTTCAGGGGTTTGCGGATTGGCGATGCCAGCATTACTTGACGCCCCGTGCTTGGACCAGCTGTTCAGAGAGCTGATGTACGGCCATGGCGTACATCACGCTGCGGTTATAACGCGTGATCGCGTAGAAATTCTTCAGGCCCATCCAGTATTCGGGGCCATTGTCACCTTCCAGGCGAAAAGCCGTGACCGGCATATCATCGCGCAGCGCATCATGACTCGACCAGCCCAGCGCCCGCAACTCCCCGACGGTTTTCGTCGGCTCGATACCGGTGGTCAAACCTTCGTCGACCTGATCGCCACGCACTTCGGCCCGGCTGACCACCGGCTGCCCGGCCTCCCAGCCGTGACGCTTGAAATAGCTGGCGACGCTGCCGATGGCATCGTCCGGATTGGTCCAGATATTGATGTGGCCGTCGCCGTCGAAGTCCACAGCATAGGCGCGAAAACTGCTTGGCATGAACTGCGGCAAGCCCATGGCGCCGGCGTAGGAGCCTTTGAGGGTCAGTGGATCGACCTGTTCCTCGCGTGCCAGCAGCAGGAATTCGCGCAATTCCTTGCGGAAGAACTCGGCACGTGGCGGGTAATCGAAGCCCAGGGTCGACAGCGCGTCGATCACCCGATAGTTACCGGTGTTGCGCCCGAAGAAGGTTTCAACGCCGATGATCGACACGATCACCTGGGCCGGAACCCCGTATTCCTGCTCGGCACGGGCCAGTACCGCCTCGTGCTGGCGCCAGAAGTCCACACCCCGGGCGATACGCGCGTCGGTGATGAACATCGGCCGGTATTCTTTCCACTGCTTGACCCGCTCGGCGGGCCGGGAAATGGCGTCGAGGATCGACTGCTTGCGCTCGGCCTCGCGAAACACGCCCATCAGCTGTTCGCCCGCAAAGCCATAGTCGCGAGTCATTTCGCCCACGAACTCGGCCACTTGGGGCGAACCTTCGTATTCGCCGCCGGCCAGCGCTTCCTGCGCCGCACCAAGGATGCCTACCAGACCGACCCACGGCGCATACCGAGCGGTCCAGCCACGCATTACTTGCATTGAATTCTTCACCTTATTCAAACCTGCGCGATCCACTTACGATGGGTATGGATCGACATCAAAACCCCAAACGCTGACAGCAGCGTCACCAGCGAAGTTCCTCCGTAGCTAATGAACGGCAACGGCACCCCCACGACCGGCAACAGGCCACTGACCATACCGATGTTGACGAAAACGTAAACAAAAAACGTCATGGTCAGGGCGCCTGCGAGCAATTTGCCGAACAGCGTCTGCGCCTGGGCGGTGATCACCAGCCCACGACCGATCAGCAGCAGATAGATCAGCAGCAAGGCGCAAATGCCCACCAGGCCGAACTCTTCGCCCATGACCGCGATAATAAAGTCGGTGTGGCTCTCGGGCAAAAAGTCCAGGTGGGACTGGGTGCCCAGCAACCAGCCCTTGCCGAAGACGCCGCCGGAACCGATGGCCGCCTTGGACTGAATGATGTTCCAGCCGGTGCCCAGCGGATCGCTTTCCGGGTCGAGGAAGGTCAGGATCCGCTGCTTCTGGTAGTCGTGCATGATGAAAAACCACATGGCGATCGCCACCGGTATCGCGGCAGCCAGCACGCTGAGGATCCAGCGCCAGCGCAGGCCACCCATGAACAGCACGAAGGCGCCACCGGCAAGGATCAGCAGCGAGGTGCCAAGGTCCGGCTGGCGCACGATCAGAATGAACGGGATACCGATCAGGATCAGGCTGATACCCACATGCTTGAGCTGCGGCGGCAAGCTGCGCTTGGCCAGGTACCAGGCGATGGTCGCCGGCATGATGATCTTCATGAACTCCGAGGGCTGGAAGCGAATCACCCCGGGGATGTTGATCCAGCGGGTGGCGCCCATGGCGTTGTGCCCCATGACATCCACCACCACCAGCAACACCACGCCGAGCACATAGGCCAGTGGTACCCAGCGCGCCATGAACCGGGGCTCGAGCTGGGCAATGATGATCATCGACACCAGGCCGATGCCGAATGACGTCGCCTGCTTGCCCAGCAGGTCCCAGCTCTTGCCGCTCGCCGAATACAGGACGAACAGGCTGCCGGCCGCCAGGGTCAGCAACAGAATCAGCAATGGACCGTCGATGTGCATGCGCTGCAACAGCGTCGCACGGCGACGCATCACATCCTCGCTGGACAGGATGCGATCGAAATTACTCTTCACGGGCCGTAGCCTCCGCACTGATAGGGCCGGCAAACTCAGGCTTGAGCTGGCCATCCGGGCCGAGGAGCCAGGCGTCCATCACCTGGCGCACCACCGGGGCCGCCACGCCGGAGCCGGACTCGCCGTTCTCGACCATGACCGAGACCACGATTTTCGGGTTTTCCGCCGGCGCGAAGCCGACGAACAGGGCGTGGTCGCGATGGCGTTCCTGAACCTTGGAGCGGTCGTACTTCTCGCCCTGCTTGATCGCGACCACCTGGGCCGTACCACTCTTGCCGGCGATCCGGTATTGCGAGCCGATGGCCGCCTTGCGCGCCGTACCGCGGGCACCGTGCATCACCTGCTGCATGCCGTGGTTGACCTTCGTCCAGTCCGACGGATCGCGCAGGACGATGTCCGGCATCGGGTTTTCATCCACCGGCTTTTCGCCCTCGATGGTCTTGGCCAGGTGCGGACGGTTCCATTTGCCCTTGTTCGCCACCAGCGCCGTGGCCTGGGCCAACTGCAACGGGGTGGACTGCATGTAACCCTGGCCGATCCCGAGAATCAGCGTCTCGCCCGGGAACCAGGCCTGGCGGCGGGTGGCGCGCTTCCATTCCCGCGACGGCATCAGGCCCGGCGATTCCTCGAACATGTCCAGCGAGACCTTCTGGCCGATACCGAACTTGTTCATGTAGGCCGACAACCGATCGATCCCCAGCTTGTGGGCCAGGTCATAGAAGTAGGTGTCGTTGGATCGCATGATCGCGGTGTCGAGGTCGACGTAACCGTCACCGCTGCGATTCCAGTTACGGTACTTGTGGTCGTAGTTGGGCAGTTGGTAGTAGCCCGGGTCATAGACCCGCGTGGAAGCCGTCACCACTCCGGAATCGAGACCGGCGATCGCCACCGCCGGCTTGATGGTCGAGCCCGGCGGGTACAGACCGCGCAGCACCCGGTTGAACAGCGGGCGGTCGATGGAATCGCGCAACTCGGCATAGGCCTTGAAGCTGATGCCGGTCACGAACAGGTTCGGGTCGAAGCTCGGCTGGCTGACCATGGCCAGCACTTCCCCGGTGTTCGGGTCCAGCGCTACCACCGCGCCACGCCGCCCGCCCAAGGCAGCCTCGGCGGCTTCCTGCAGCTTGATGTCCAGGCTCAGGACAATGTCCTTGCCGGGAATCGGGTCGGTCCGCTTGAGCACCCGCAACACGCGGCCGCGAGCGTTGGTCTCGACCTCTTCGTAACCCACCTGGCCGTGCAGCTCGGGCTCGTAGAAACGCTCGATACCGGTCTTGCCGATGTGGTGGGTGCCGCTGTAGTTCACCGGGTCCAGGGTCTTCAGCTCTTTCTCGTTGATCCGCCCCATGTAGCCCACCGAGTGCGCGAAGTGCGCGCCCTGGGGGTAATGGCGGACCAACTGCGCCACCACTTCCACCCCGGGCAGGCGGAACTGGTTGACCGCGATCCGGGCGATCTGCTCTTCGTTGAGCTCGAACAGGATCGGCACCGGCTCGAACGGCCGACGCCCCTGTTTCATGCGTTTCTCGAACAGCACCCGGTCTTCCGGCGTCAGCTCCAGCACTTCGACAATGACGTCGAGCACCTGGCGCCAGTCGCCGGAACGCTCGCGAGTCATGCTCAGGCTGAAGCTCGGCCGGTTATCGGCCACCACTACGCCATTACGGTCGAAGATCAGGCCGCGGGTCGGTGGAATCGGCTGGACGTGGACCCGGTTGTTTTCCGACAGGGTCGAGTGATAGTCGTACTGGATCACCTGCAGGTAATACAGGCGCGCGATCAGCACCCCGATCAGGCAGACCACGGCAATAGCCCCGAACACGACCCGGCCACGCACCAGACGGGCGTCTTTTTCGTGGTCCTTGATACGGATCGGCTGGGACATTAGGGGCGCGGACTATTTGTGATAAGGGTGCCCGGACAGGACTGTCCAGGCGCGATACAGCTGTTCACCGATCAGGATCCGTACCAGCGGATGTGGCAAGGTCAAAGGCGACAGCGACCAGCGCTGGTCCGCCCGCGCGCAGACTTCCGGCGCCAGCCCTTCGGGGCCGCCGACCATGAAGTTCACGGTGCGCGAGTCGAGGCGCCAGCGATCCAGTTCCACCGCCAACTGCTCGGTGCTCCAGGGCTTGCCGTGGACCTCGAGGGTGACGATCCGCTCGTTCTGGCCGACCTTGGCCAGCATGGCTTCGCCTTCCTGACGGATGAAACGGGCCACATCGGCGTTCTTGCCACGGGTATTGAGCGGTATTTCCACCAGTTCCAGCGCCAGTTCGGATGGCAGACGCTTGGCATACTCGTGCCAACCCTCTTCCACCCACTTGGGCATGCGTGAACCGACAGCGATCAGACGCAGGCGCACAGCCGTCCCTTATTGCTGGTCTTTGTTGAGCTTGGTGAAGTGCTCATGGGTGTGTTCCGGGCTGTGGTGCTTGCCATCGGCCGCACGGCTCTGCTCGGCACCCTGCCACAGACGCTCCAGGTCGTAGAACTGGCGTGCGGAGGCGGTCATCATGTGCACGATCACGTCGTCCAGGTCCAGCAGCACCCAGTCGCTGTCGCCCTTGCCTTCTTCACCCAGCGGCTTGACGCCCTGGGCCTTGACCATCTCGCGGACCTTTTCCAGCATCGCGCCGATCTGGCGGTTGGAAGTACCGGTGGCGATGATCATGTAGTCGGTGATGCTCTGCTTGTCGCGAACATCGATCACCAGGACGTCCTGGGCCTTGACGTCTTCCAGCGCGGCGACTGCCACCTTGACCAGATCTTCGCCTTTCATTACTTGGTTAGTCATATAAAACTCGTTCAGCTCGTATGTTTGGCGCGTTGCACGGCATCGGCCGGCAGCGCGCCTTCAGTTCGGCCCACGGTAAAGACCGTGGGCATCGATATAGGCCAGGACCGCATCAGGCACCAGGAAACGTACCGACTTACCGCTGGCCAGCAGTTGACGGATCTGGGTGGCGGACACCGCGAGCGGTGTCTGCCAGACGAATGCAATGTGTCCTCCAGGCCCTTGCAGGGCCAGGGGATCGCTCACCGAGCGCGCCGCCAGCAGGTTGCGCAACGCATCCGGCGGCTCGCTGTCGGCATCCGGGCGTTGCAGCACCAGGATGTGGCAATGCTGGAGCAACTCTTCCCAGCGATGCCAGGTAGGCAGGCCGCAAAAAGCGTCCCAGCCCAGCAACAGGAACAACTGGTCATCCGCGGCCATCTCGGCCCGCATCTGTTCCAGGGTGTCTATGGTGTAGGACGGCTTGTCCCGCTTCAGCTCACGGTCGTCCACCACCAGGGGTGAAACGCCCGCCACCGCGCACTCGACCATCGCCAGACGGTCCAGGGCCGACACCTGCGGCGTATCGCGATGCGGCGGCCGTGCGCTGGGCGTCAGCCGCAGCTCATCGAGCCCCAGCGCATCGGCCACCTCCAGCGCGCTGCGCAGGTGACCGATGTGCACGGGGTCGAAGGTACCGCCCAGCAGACCGATACGTTTGCTCATCAAGTGCGCACATGGCCGTCGCCGAAGACGACATATTTCTCGCTGGTCAACCCTTCCAGGCCGACCGGACCACGGGCGTGCAGTTTATCGGTGGAAATACCGATCTCCGCGCCCAGGCCATATTCGAAACCGTCGGCAAACCGGGTCGAGGCATTGACCATCACCGAGCTGGAATCCACCTCGTTGAGGAAACGCCGGGCGTCGGTGAAGTTCTCGGTGACGATGGCGTCGGTGTGCTGCGAACCGTAGGTGTTGATGTGCTCGATGGCCGCGTCCAGGCTGTCGACCACCAGGATCGACAGGATCGGCGCGGTGTACTCGGTGCGCCAGTCTTCTTCGGTGGCCTCGATCACATCGTCGCCCAGCAAGGCGCGAGTACGCGGGCAACCGCGCAGCTCGACCTTCTTGTCGCGATAGATCGCCGCCAACGGCGGCAATACGCGCTCGGCAATACCGGCGTGGACCAGCAGGGTCTCCATGGTGTTGCAGGGCGCGTAGCGCTGGGTCTTGGCGTTGTCGGCGATGCGAATCGCCTTGTCCAGGTCGGCCGCCACGTCGATGAACACATGGCAGACGCCGTCCAGGTGCTTGATCACCGGCACCTTGGCGTCGCGGCTGACCCGTTCGATCAGGCTCTTGCCGCCACGCGGCACGATCACGTCGACGAACTCGGGCATGGTGATCAGCGCGCCAACGGCCGCGCGATCGGTGGTTTCCACCACCTGCACCACTTGCGCCGGCAGGCCGGCCACCGCCAGCCCTTGCTGGATGCAGGTGGCAATGGCGCGGTTGGAATTGATCGCCTCGGAGCCGCCCCGCAAGATGGTCGCGTTACCGGACTTCAGGCACAGGCTGGCGGCGTCGATGGTCACGTTGGGACGCGACTCGTAGATGATGCCGATCACCCCCAGGGGCACGCGCATCTTGCCGACCTGGATGCCCGAAGGCAGGTAGCGCATATCGCGGATTTCACCGATGGGGTCAGGCAGCTTGGCCACCTGACGCAGGCCTTCGATCATTTCGTCGATACGCACCGGGGTCAGCGCCAGACGGTCGAGCAATGCCGGTTCCAGACCATTGGCCCGGCCGTTGGCCAGGTCCTGCTCATTGGCCGCGCTCAGCTCGGGGCGAGCAGCGTCCAACGCATCGGCAGCCGCCAGCAATGCGCGGTTTTTCTGCGCAGTGGTGGCACGGGCGATTACCCGCGAGGCTTCGCGGGCAGCGCGACCCAAACGGGTCATGTAGTCAAGAACGGACTCAGTCATGGTCTGCTGTGGTCTTGGCAAAGAGGAAAGCGGCTGATTATAGCTGTCGCGCCGGTCCACGGACAGCGGTCACGGGCGGATGGTCGAAATGGACGGCAAATACCTCTCGTTCAGCCTGAATTAAGCCTGGAATTGATATCATTCCGACCCAATTCCCGTCATCGCCCCTGGCCACCATGTCCATTCTGTCCACTCCGACGCTGCCCAAGGCCCTGCCCGACAGCTTTTTCGATCGAGACGCCCAGGTCCTGGCCCGTGAGCTGCTCGGCAAGATCATCCGCCATCGGGTCGGCGATCTGTGGCTGTCGGCGCGCATTATCGAAACAGAAGCCTATTACTGCGAGGAAAAAGGCAGCCATGCCTCCCTCGGCTACACAGAAAAGCGTAAGGCTTTGTTTCTGGACGGTGGCCACATCTATATGTACTACGCCCGCGGCGGCGACTCGCTGAACTTCAGTGCCCAGGGGCCGGGCAACGCGGTGCTGATCAAGTCGGCCTACCCCTGGGTCGACGAAGTCTCGGGCCCCGCCAGCCTGGCGCAGATGCTCCTGAACAATCCCGACGCCAGCGGCCGGCCACGCCCCTCGCAGAAGCTCTGCGCCGGCCAGACCCTGCTGTGCAAGGCCCTGGGCCTGAAAGTCCCGGTGTGGGATGCCAAGCGCTTCGACCATGAAGTGCTGTTCGTCGAGGATGTCGGCACGCCCGTCGCCAGCATCATCCAGACCACCCGCCTGGGCATTCCTCACGGCCGCGATGAGCACTTGATGTACCGCTTTGTCGACGCCGCCTACGCCCCCTACTGCACCCGGAACCCGTTACGTCGCGGGCAGGTCGAAGGTCGCGACTATTTACTGCTCGATTGATCCCTTTCGCAGGAACCGGCGTGCCCGCGGATGGTTTTATCGCGAGCAAGTCCGCTTCTACAGTTAACCCACCGAATAACCGGAGTTGAAAACCTATGGGCCAATGGCTCGACGGAATAACCGGCTGGCTGACGATGAATCCCCAATGGCTGGCGGCAGCCGTGTTCATCGTCGCCTGCGTCGAATGCCTGGCGATTGCCGGCCTGATCGTGCCTGGCACCGTGCTGCTGTTCGCCATTGCCGTGATGGCCGGCAGCGGCGCGCTGTCCCTGGGTGAAACCCTGGCGCTGGGGTTCTTCGGCGGCTTGCTCGGGGATGTGGTGTCCTACCTGCTGGGCCGCCGCTTTCACCAGAACATCCGCCGCCTGCCGGGCCTGCGCCATCATCCGGAATGGATCAACGGCGCCGAAGCCTATTTCCAGCGTTACGGTATCGCCAGCCTGTTGGTCGGACGCTTTATCGGCCCCTTGCGCCCCATGCTGCCGATGGTCGCCGGCATGTTCGACATGTCGTTCCCGCGTTTTTTCTCCGTCAGCCTGCTGGCCGCGGCCGGCTGGACAGTCGCCTACCTGCTGCCGGGCTGGGCCACGGGCGCGGCGATCCGCCTGCCCTTGCCTGAAGGCTTCTGGCCACAGGCGGGAATAGTCGCCGCCAGCATCGCCATACTGCTGGGCCTGAGCATCAACAGCACCGTGCGCCGCCATCGCAAGGCCAGCCCGTTGGTAGCCGGCCTCAGCCTGACGATCCTGGCAGGCCTGTTCATCGGTTACCCCTACCTGAACCATTTCGACCAGGGCCTGATGGCGCTGGTCCAGGAGCACCGCAGTCCGGCAATGGACGAGGTGATGGTGGTGCTCACCCAGTTCGGCGAATTCCGCACCATGCTGTTCGCCAGCGCCCTGGTCACCCTGCTGTTGCTGGTTGCCCGGCAATGGCGGCAGGCGATTTTTGCGGGCGCCACGCTGCTGTGCACTGCGCTGGCCAACACCGGCACCAAGCTGTTCTTCGCCCGCGTGCGCCCGGAAGTCCTGAGCGACCCACTGACCAGCTACAGCATGCCCAGCGGCCACAGCTCCGGTTCGTTCGCCCTGTTCCTGACCCTGGCGATACTTGCCGGTCGCGGCCAGCCGCCGCGCATGCGCCTGACCTGGCTGCTGCTGGGCTGTCTGCCGGCGGCCGCGATTGCCGTGTCGCGGATTTACCTGGGCGCGCATTGGCCCTCCGACATCCTCGCCGGCGCCATGCTTGCCGCCTGCGTGTGCGCCGCCAGCCTGTGGGTCGCCCAGCGCCAGACCCCGCTGGAACCCATGCCGGCCAGGATCTGGTGGCTGGTATTGCCGGCGCTGATCGCGTTGTTCGGTTTCGAGGCGATCAGGCATCTGCCGCACGCCATGCTGCGTTATGCGTATTGAGGTTTTGTAGCCGCGAGGATCAGGCGAACAGCTCGCCCTGCAATTCGTCCAGCAAGGCCTGGATCGCATCCAGGCGTTGTTGCGGATCGTCCAGTTGCAGCAGGTCGATCTTGTCCAGTTCGGAGAACGGCAACAGATAAGCCAGTTGGTTGGCCAGCGACTGCTGGCCGGTGGCTTCGGTGCCCATGTTCAGGGCTTCGACCATCGGGTGTTCGGCCAGCGCCTTGAGCAAGGCGATCAGGTCCCCGTCTTCCTCCTGCAGCGGGCGCTCCGGCGCCTCGCCCAGCCACTCGACTTCCGCCACCCGCAACTGATCGCGCTGCACCTCGCTGCTCAGCACCCGAAAGCGCCGTCCGCCCTTGACCCGGATCCCCAGCAGGCCGTTGTCCTGCTGATGGAAGTCGGTGATCAGCGCTTCGCAGCCCACCCGCGCAAAACCTTCCGGGGCGATGCCCACCTCTTCGCCCTCAAGGATGCACACCACACCGAAGCCGCTGCCCTGCTTCATGCAGCGACCGATCATGTCCAGGTAGCGCGCCTCGAAAATCTGCAAATCGAGAATGCAGTCGGGGAACAGCACCGTGTTCAGCGGGAAAAGCGCCAGGCTCATACAGGTTTCCTTAAACCACCAACGACACCGCCAACGGCAGGAAGACCGCCGTGGCCACACCCATCAGACTCATCGCCAGCGCCGCGAAAGCACCGCACTCATCACTTTCCTGCAAGGCCACCGAAGTGCCCACTGCGTGAGCCGTCATGCCCAGCGCCATGCCTCGGGCTTCCGGGCTGTGCACCTGCAGGCGGTTGAGAATGGCCGGACCGAAAATTGCCCCGATCACCCCGGTGATCAACACGAACACCGCGGCCAGCGCTGCGACACCGCCAATCTGTTCGGCCACCAGCATGGCGATCGGCGAGGTCACCGATTTCGGCGCCATGGTCATCAGGATCATGTTCTCGGCACCGAACCACCACCCCAGCAGTACGCCCAGGCCGGTGGCGACCACCCCTCCAATCACCAGCGTAGTAAATATCGGCCAGAACAACTGCCGAATCCGCCGCAGGTTGAGGTACAGCGGTACGGCCAGCGCCACTGTGGCCGGGCCCAGGAGAATACTGAGGATCTCCGTGCTCTTGCGGTACTCGGCGTAGCTCAGGCCACAGCCCAGCAGCACGCCGATCACCAGCAACATGGAGACCAGCACCGGTTGCAGAAAGATCCAGCGGGTTTTCTCGAAGGCCGCAAGCACCAGTTGATAGGCGCCCAGGGTAATGCCGATGCCGAACAAGGGATGGTGGATCACCGAAGTCCAGGCGCCCTGCCAGTCGAACATCATTGGCCGCCCTCCCGCTGTCCGTGGCGCTTGACCAGCCGCTGCATCAACACGCCGACGAAGGCCATGGAGATCACCAGCGACAACACCAGGGCGCCGACTATCGCCCAGAAATCCGCAGCGATATCCGCCGCGTACACCATCACCCCCACCGCGGGCGGCACCAGCAACAGCGGCAGGTAACGCAGCAGGCTGGAGGCGGCCAGGTTCAGCGGCTCGCCCACCTCGCCGCGCACCACCAGGAAGATCAGCAGCAACAGCAGACCGACAATCGGCCCCGGCAGGATCGGCAGGAACAGATGATTGATCGCCGTGCCGAGCAATTGAAACAGCACCAGCCATGTCAGACCGCGTAACAACATCCCTCATCCCCCCGAAAAAACGCCGGGCATTATAAGCACGCGAACGCTATGCACCGGCATTCGCCAAAAGCATGGAAGGTTGACCGGAGCAAACCCCCATGATGATCTACAGTGGGTTGTCAGGGGGGTACGCCCCCGCCCCTTTAGAACGATAAAACCGATGAACCCAAGGAGAGTCTCAATGCCGTATGTTCCTGTTGCAGAGCTCAAAGATTATGTCGGAAAGGAACTAGGACGTTCCGAATGGCTCACCATCGATCAGCAGCGTATCAACCTGTTCGCTGAAGCCACGGGTGACTTCCAGTTCATCCACGTAGACCCGGTAAAAGCCGCCCAGACGCCGTTCGGCGGCACCATTGCCCACGGTTTCCTGTCGCTGTCGCTGATCCCGAAACTGATGGAAGACATCCTGATCCTGCCCGAGGGTCTGAAGATGGTGGTCAACTACGGCCTGGACAGCGTGCGCTTCATCCAGCCGGTCAAGGTCGATTCCAGGGTCCGCCTCAAGGTCGACCTGGTGGACGCCACCGAGAAGAAACCCGGCCAATGGCTGCTCAAGGCCACCGCCACACTGGAAATCGAAGGCCAGGAAAAACCAGCCTACATCGCCGAGCCATTGTCCCTCTGCTTTGTCTGAAACCTTCCTGATGCGAAACAGCTCACGCTGTTTCGCGCAGCCTCTCTATATATAAGCCTCGTTGCTGCGGCATACTCGGTCCCCTAATTATCCGGATCCCGCTATGCGCCCACTTGTACCCCTGGTTCTGACCCTGTTGCTCACCGCATGTGGAGACGGCGAATCGCTGCTGCCTCCCGATGCCCGTCTGCCGGACGGTGGCCGCTACCGCGGCGATGTGGTCAACGGGTTGTTGCAGGGACAAGGCCGCATCGACTACCCCAACGGCAGTTGGTATGCCGGCCAGTTCGACAACGGCCAGTGGCATGGCCAGGGCGAATGGCACGGCAGCGACGGCGAGGTTTACCGCGGACAATTCCAGCAGGGCCTGTTCCACGGCCAGGGCAGCCTGACCACCAAGGACAGCAGCTACACCGGTGGCTTCAAACTGGGCCGGCGCGACGGTGAAGGCACCCTCAAGGAACGCGGTATGACCTACCGCGGCGAATTCAAGTCCGACCTGTATTCCGGGCTCGGCCGTCTCGAACTGGAAGACGGCAGCCAGTACCAGGGCCAGTTCTCCCGCGGCAAGCCCAACGGCCAAGGCCAGCGCAGCGATGCCAGCGGCAACCAGTTCAGCGGCCAGTTCGTCGACGGCCAGCTGGAAGGCAACGGCACCTTCAGCAGCGCCGAGGGCGATCTCTACGTCGGCGGTTTCAAACAGAACCAGCTCAGCGGCAAGGGCCGCTACGAAAACTCCGACGGCGATGTCTGGATCGGCCAGTTCAAGGAAGGCGCCCTCAGTGGCAAGGGTGAACTGATCGGCGTCGACGGCAGCCATTACATCGGCCGTTTCAGCGACTGGCGCTTCAGCGGCCAGGGCCGCCTGAACCTCAGCGACGGCAGCTTCTACATCGGTGGCTTCGAAGGCGACAACTACCAGGGCCACGGCACGCTGGTGCTGCGCGATGGCACCGTGCAAAGCGGCGACTGGATCAACGGCCTGCGGGTTCGCGATGCCGACGGTCGGCTGTTGCCCGACCCGTTGGAGACCGGCCTGCTGGCCCAGGGCCGCTTGCTCGACGACGCCCTCAGCGCGGTGCCGGCGTCGACGCCCGCCATCGAGCTCTACAGCCTGACGCTGGCCGGCGACGGCAAGCAAAGCGTGTTTCTGCGCGAGGCCGACTATGTCAGCAACATGCTCGCCACCCGCTTCGGCGCCTATGGGCAGATCCGCCTGGTCAACCATCGCGACCGCCTCGACAGCCGCCCCATGGCCACCCGGGAAAGCCTGCGGCGCGCGGTACAGGTCCTGGCCGAACGCAGCGGCCCCGAAGACCTGCTGTTCATCTACCTGACCAGCCACGGCACCAGCGAACACGAGCTAGTGCTCGACCAACCACGCCTGGAGCTGGCCGACCTGCCGGCCGACGAATTGGCCGCGGTGCTGGCGCCCCTGAAAAACCGCGACAAGATCATCGTGATCTCGGCCTGTTATTCCGGCGGGTTCATTCCCGCGCTCAAGGATGAGCGGACCCTGATCATGACCGCTTCGCAGGCCGATCGCGTATCGTTCGGCTGCTCGGAAGAGGCCGACTTCACCTACTTCGGCGACGCCCTGTTCGCCCAGGCGCTGAACCAGACCGACGACCTGGAGCAGGCCTTCAAACTGGCCCGGGCAACCGTGGCCGAACGCGAACTGGCGGACAACTTCGAAGCCTCAGAACCGCAGATCTGGGCGCCCAAGGGGGTCTTGGCGCACTGGCAACATCTGCGCAAGCAACAAGCACGAAAGGCGCTGCAAAGCGCCGCCAACGACAGCAAGGAAGCAAAGAGCAACTAAGCTGAAACAGTATCAAGGGGGAAACACTATGTACTTGACGCCTCAGCATATCTTGCTCGCCGGCGCGACCGGCCTGACTGGCGAGCACTTGCTCGACCGCCTGCTCAACGAACCCACGGTAACCCGCGTACTGGCGCCCAGCCGGCGCCCCTTGAGCGAACACCCACGCCTGCAAAACCCGGTCGGCGACCCGGCGGTACTCTTGCCGCAGCTCAGCGGCCGGGTGGACCTGGCGTTCTGCTGCCTGGGCACCACTCTCAAGAAAGCCGGTTCCGAACAGGCGTTCCGTGCCGTCGACCTGGACCTGGTGGTGGCCTTCGGCAAGCGCGCACGGGAAATGGGCGCGCGGCACCTGGTGGTGATCAGCGCCCTGGGCGCGGACGCGAAATCCTCGATCTTCTACAACCGGGTCAAAGGCGAAATGGAACAGGCGCTGAAGGCTCAGGACTGGCCACAACTGACCATCTGCCGGCCGTCGCTGCTGCTGGGCGAACGCCTCGAGCCGCGCCTTGCCGAACAGCTGGCCGGGCCGCTGTCCAAGCTGATTCCCGGCAAATACCATGGCATCGAAGCCTGTCATCTGGCCCGGGCCATGTGGCGCCTGGCGCTGGAAGAACAGGATGGCGTGCGGATCGTCGAGTCCGACGAGCTGCGCAAGCTGGGTAAATAACGAGTATCAGAAAGCATCACGGGCAAGCCTCGCTCCTACAGAAACAGGAGCGAGCGGGCGGCGATCCGACTTGCCCGCGATGCTGCTACAACCCACCCGTGGCCTGAAACCCAACCCCCAATACCGTCAGCACCGACAGCGGCAACAGCAGCGTGTCGAGCAAGGCGCTGGCCGGCAGATCGACACCCGGATAGCTCGGCGCTTCAGCCCCGAAGCGGTCCATCGGGCAACAGCCGCCCTGCATCACATACAGATCCAGGCGCGTCCCGGAATACACCACCGGCGCCCCCGGCTTGGCCGCGTTCAGCGTGCGGGCCGTGGCGCAACCGCCCAGCTGCAGGGCGGCCAGCAGGATCAGCAGCGACTTACTCATCGCTGCTCAGATGATGCTCGCCCCACCGCGGCAACATGTCCTGCGGGATGTTCAGCAGATTGAGAATCCGCGCCACGACAAAATCCACCAGGTCGTCGATGGTCTGCGGCTGGTGATAGAAACCCGGAGAGGCCGGCAGAATGGTCACGCCCATGTTCGACAGCTTGAGCATGTTCTCCAGATGGATACTCGAATAAGGCGCCTCGCGCGGCACCAGGATCAACTGGCGGCGCTCCTTCAGGGTGACGTCCGCCGCGCGCTCGATCAGGTTGTTGCAGGCGCCTGTGGCGATGGCCGACAAGGTGCCGGTGGAGCAAGGCACCACCACCATCGCCGCCGGCGAGCCGGAGCCCGAGGCCACCGGCGACATCCAGTCTTCCTTGCCATACACGCGGATCTGCCCGGCAGCGGCACCGGTGTACTCGGTGAGGAAGGCCTGCATCGTTTGCGGCTTGGACGGCAGGGTCACGTCGGTCTCGGTCGCCATCACCAGCTGCGCGGCCTTGGAGATCAGGAAGTGCACTTCACGGTCTTCGCGCACCAGGCAATCCAGCAGGCGCAGGCCGTACTGGGCGCCCGAGGCGCCGGTCATCGCCAGGGTGATGCGTTCCGGACCGTTGTTCATCGCAGTGCCTCGGCCAGCTTGCCATGCAGGCCGCCGAAGCCGCCGTTGCTCATGATCACCACGTGAGTGCCCGGCTTGGCCTGGCTCTTCACCCGCTCGATGATGCCTTCCAGGGAATCGCTGACAATCGATGGCACGGTGCACAGCGCGGCGGTGGCGCCCAGGTCCCAGCCAAGGTTGGCCGGCGAATACCAGACCACTTGATCGGCCTGGTTGACGCTTTCCGGCAGCCCGTCACGGTGAGCGCCGAGCTTCATGGAGTTGGAGCGCGGCTCGATGATCGCAATCAACGGCGCATCGCCGATGCGCTTGCGCAGGCCATCCAGGGTAGTGGCGATGGCAGTCGGGTGGTGAGCGAAGTCGTCGTAGATGGTGATGCCATGGACTTCAGCGACCTTCTCCATCCGCCGCTTGACGCTCTTGAACGCGCTCAACGCGGCGATGCCCACCGCCGGCACCACGCCGACATGGCGCGCCGCGGCCAGGGTGGCCAGGGCGTTGGCAACGTTGTGCTGGCCGGTCAGGTCCCACTCGACCACGCCTTGGGCCTCACCTTCGAACATCACTTCGAACTTCGAGCCATCTTCGCTGAGCAGCTTGACCTGCCATTGGCCGCCCGCGCCGGTGGTTTGCACCGGGGTCCAGCAGCCCATTTCGATCACCCGCAACAAGGCCGGTTCGGTGGTCGGGTGGATGACCAGGCCTTCGCTCGGGATGGTCCGCACCAAATGGTGGAACTGCCGCTCGATAGCCGGCAGATCGGGGAAGATGTCTGCGTGATCGAACTCGAGATTGTTCAGGATCGCCGTGCGCGGACGGTAGTGCACGAACTTCGAGCGCTTGTCGAAGAAGGCGCTGTCGTATTCATCGGCCTCGATCACGAAGAATGGCGTGCCGCCCAGGCGGGCCGACACCGAGAAGTTCTGCGGCACGCCACCGATCAGGAAGCCCGGGCTCATGCCCGCATGCTCCAGCACCCAGGCCAGCATGCTGCTGGTGGTGGTCTTGCCGTGGGTGCCGGCGACCGCCAGGACCCAGCGGCCTTGCAGCACATGGTCGGCCAGCCATTGCGGGCCGGAAACATAGGGCAGGCCTTTGTTCAGCACATACTCCACCGCCGGGTTGCCGCGGGACATGGCGTTGCCGATCACCACCAGGTCCGGCGCCGGGTCAAGCTGGGCCGGGTCGTAGCCCTGGGTCAACTCGATGCCCTGGGCTTCGAGCTGGGTGCTCATCGGCGGGTAGACGTTGGCATCGGAGCCGGTGACATGATGGCCCAGCTCTTTGGCCAGAACCGCCATCGAGCCCATGAAGGTGCCGCAAATACCGAGAATATGAATGTGCATAGAAGGCCTCGTAAAACATCGAGGCAGGTTAGCGTAGAGGGCTGCAAATCGCACTCTTTAGCTGATGGGGGAACACACGGTTGTCACTGCCGGAGGCTATGACGAGTTCTGTGGGGCTCTTGCCGGGGAGGCGCCCGAACGCGGCTGGAGCCTTGGGCCGCGGTTACCGGTGTATCGGCGGCTGTGCCACCTATCGCGAGCCATCTTCGCTCCTACAGAAGATGCGTATTGCTCTGTAGGAGCGAGGCTTGCCCGCGATGAACAATGACGCGGTGCCAGGCCTAGCGAGCAATCCCATGCTTGCGCAGCTTTCTATAGAGGGTGTTGCGGCTCACCCCCAACTGCTCGGCGGTGTGGGTCATGTGCCAGCGCTGTTGTTCCAGGGCGTTGAGCAAGGCCAGGCGTTCGGCATCGTCCAGCGGGTATTCGCCCGCCTCCTCGGCAGCTGGCGGCACTGGTGCCGGGCGGCCCTGGCGAATCATCGCCGGTATATCCTCCAGGCCGATTCGCCCGTGGTCGCAGAGCGCCGCCAGGGTGCGCAATACGTTGCGCAGTTGCCGCACGTTGCCTGGCCAATGGAAGTCCAGCAGGGCCTGGCGCGCCGGACCGTCGAGCGATACCTGCTGATCGCCGGATTCCTGCGCCAGGAGAAAATCCAGCAGCTGGGATTTGTCGCTGCGCTCGCGCAGCGCCGGCAAACTGATTTCCAGGCCATTGAGCCGGTAGTACAGATCCTCGCGGAAGCTGCCATCCCGCACCCGCTCCAGCAGGTCCCGGTGGGTGGCGCTGATGATGCGCACGTTGACCGCCTGCGGTTCGCCGCCGATAGGCACCACCATGCGGTCTTCTAGCACCCGCAACAGACGGGTCTGCAAGGCCAGCGGCATATCGCCGATTTCATCGAGGAACAGCGTGCCGCCATCGGCCTGCTGCAACTTGCCGCGCATGCCTTCCTTGCGCGCCCCGGTGAAGCTGCCGCCGCGATAACCGAACAGCTCGCTTTCGATCAGGCTTTCGGGAATCGCCGCGCAGTTCAAGGCAACGAAGGCTTTCTCCGCCCGCTGGCTGGCCTGGTGCACCGCCTTGGCGAACGCCTCCTTGCCGGAGCCGGTCTCGCCGTTGATCAGCAGCGGCACATCGCGTTCGAACACCCGTAAGGATTTGCGGAAGTCTTCTTGCAGGGCCGCATCGCCCAGGCAGATCCCGGACAGGCGCGGACGCTCCACCGCCAGCGCCCTCGGCGGTAGCGGTTGCGGCACGCTGCGCGGCTGGCCACGCAACACCGCGAACAGATGCCGACCATCGCGGGTGCGCAGCGGCCAGCTGGCGCTGGCATTGACACTGGCGCGGCCCAGCAGCTCGTCCAGCGAGCAGTCGAAAAAGGCTTCCACCGGTTTGCCCAGCAAGCCGCCGCGAATATGCCCCAGCAGGTTCAAGGCGCTCTGGTTCACCGCGCTGATCCGCCCTTCCCCGTCGAACGCCAGCAGGCCTTCGCTGAACAGGCCGACGGACTCGGCCTGCAGGTGAAAACGCAGCAACCATTGATTGTCGAAATAGCGCAGGAAATAGCAGCTCTCGATCATCTTCGCCGAGAGGTTGACCAGGGCCATGGTGTGGAACTGGCTCTGCCGCGACACATCCGGACGCGCCGAGGAAACGTCGAGCACCGCCAGCAGTTCGCCGTGGGGGTCGAACACCGGGCTGGCCGAGCAGGTCAGGCCGGTGTGACGGCCACGGAAATGCTCGTCCTGATGGATGGTCAGGGACTGGCGCTCCACCAGGCAGGTACCGATGCCATTGGTGCCCTCGCAGGCCTCGCTCCAGTCGGCGCCGAGCCAGAGCCCGGCGCGTTCGAAAATCTTGCGCTCGGTGGGTGCGGTAACACAGTTGAGGATCACCCCGCGGGCGTCGGTCAGCAGCACCGCATGGCCAGCGCCGGACAGCTGCTGGTGCAGGCTGGTCATCTCGTTGCCGGCGATCTGCAGCACCTGCTGCAGGCGTTCGCGGCTTTCCAGCAGGCGGCCATGTTCGAGCACGGTGGGCGCCATGCTCAGGGCCGGGTCGAGGTGATAGTCCTCCAGGCAACGCAGCCAGGAGCGGGCGATGGAAGGATCGCTGCCAGGCCCCTGCAGATGGGCCTTGCCTTGGGTCACGGTCAGCACTTGCTGGGCGTGCCGGGTGAGGTGATTGCTGTGCATTTCTTATTGTTCTCCCCGAGAGGTAAGACCCGGATCGCTCGTCAAGTGAACCCTGTAGCCGCTGCCGAAGGCTGCGATAAGGTCCGCAGAACCTTTAGCGGTTGTCAGAACGACGCCCGCTTTGCGGTCGATCGCAGCCCTCGGCAGCGGCTACATCGACTCCTTCAGATCAAGGCGAAGTCCAGCATCCTCCAGCCATGGATGCATTGCAATGCCGCTTCGACCAATGAGTCACGGGCTGTGCCACAAGCGGTACAAAGTGTCACCCGCCCTGTGCCACAACTGCCACAGACACTCGGCGCTCGGCCGCTGAAACATTCGCAAACCCTTGATTTACCTGGCCCACAGCGCAGTGGCCCGGGCTTTGCTCTACGCTTTTACAAGCGCAACAGCGCGTCCTCCCAATAAGCACAAAAGCCAGGAGATACCCACCATGCGTTATGCACACCCCGGTACTGAAGGCGCTATCGTTTCGTTCAAGAGCAAATACGGTAACTACATCGGCGGCGAATTCGTCGCGCCTGTCAAAGGTCAGTACTTCACCAACACCTCGCCAGTAAACGGTCAACCGATCGCCGAATTCCCGCGCTCCACCGCCGAAGACATCGAGAAAGCCCTGGACGCCGCCCATGCCGCCGCCGACGCCTGGAGTGCCACCTCGGCACAGGCCCGTTCGCTGATCCTGTTGAAAATCGCCGACCGTATCGAGCAGAACCTCGAACTGCTGGCCATCACCGAAACCTGGGACAACGGCAAGGCCGTGCGCGAAACCCTCAACGCCGACATCCCCCTGGCCGCCGATCACTTCCGCTACTTCGCTGGCTGCCTGCGGGCCCAGGAAGGCAGCGCCGCGGAAATCGACGGCAACACCGTGGCCTATCACATTCACGAACCGCTGGGCGTGGTCGGGCAAATCATCCCGTGGAACTTCCCGCTGCTGATGGCCGCCTGGAAACTCGCGCCCGCCCTGGCCGCCGGTAACTGCGTGGTACTCAAGCCGGCCGAGCAGACCCCGCTGGGCATCTGCGTGCTGATGGAACTGATCGGCGACCTGCTGCCGCCGGGCGTGCTCAACGTGGTGCAAGGTTTCGGCAAGGAAGCGGGCGAAGCCCTGGCGACCAGCAAGCGCATCGCCAAGATCGCCTTCACCGGCTCGACCCCGGTGGGCTCGCACATCATGAAATGCGCCGCCGAGAACATCATCCCGTCCACCGTGGAACTGGGCGGCAAGTCGCCGAACATCTTCTTCGCCGACATCATGCAGGCCGAACCGAGCTTCATCGAAAAGGCCGCCGAAGGCCTGGTGCTGGCGTTCTTCAACCAGGGCGAAGTCTGCACCTGCCCGTCCCGCGCCCTGGTGGAAGAGTCGATCTACGACGAGTTCATGCAAGTGGTGATGAAAAAGGTCGAGCAGATCAAGCGCGGCGACCCACTGGACACCGACACCATGGTCGGCGCCCAGGCGTCCGAGCAGCAGTTCGACAAGATCCTCTCGTACCTGGAAATCGCCAAGGGCGAAGGCGCGCAGCTGCTGACCGGCGGCAAGGTGGAAAAACTCGAGGGCAACCTGGCCAGCGGTTATTACATCCAGCCGACCCTGCTCAAGGGCAACAACAAGATGCGCGTGTTCCAGGAAGAAATCTTCGGCCCGGTGGTGAGCATCACCACCTTCAAGGACGAAGCCGAAGCCCTGGCCATCGCCAACGACACCGAGTTCGGCCTCGGCGCCGGCCTCTGGACCCGCGACATCAACCGCGCCTACCGCATGGGCCGGGCGATCAAGGCCGGCCGTGTGTGGACCAACTGCTACCACCTGTACCCCGCCCACGCGGCGTTCGGTGGTTACAAGAAGTCCGGCGTCGGCCGTGAAACCCACAAGATGATGCTCGACCACTACCAGCAGACCAAAAACCTGCTGGTGAGCTACGACATCAATCCGCTGGGCTTCTTCTAAAACCCTGTGGCGACACCGGGGTTTCGGTGTCGCCTGTTCAACCGCCTTTGCGGGTAAGCCCGCGAAGGCGTCCTCAATGACCTGACACACATGGCCTGGCCGCTCTGGCACGGGCCTTGCGTACCTGTCGTTCAGAATTCGCCGCTGCGTGCACAGCGTCCATCCACCTCAAACGCTGCACTTGAAAGTCCAACAGATCGAACAATAAAAAGAGACAGAGAGGACTTATGACTTCCACCACACAGCTCAAACCCACACTCGGCACCCTGCATCTGTGGGGCATTGCCGTCGGCCTGGTGATTTCCGGCGAATACTTCGGCTGGAGTTACGGCTGGGGCACCGCCGGCACCCTGGGCTTTCTGGTCACGGCCCTGATGGTCGCGACCATGTACACCTGTTTCATCTTCAGTTTCACCGAACTGACCACCGCAATCCCCCATGCGGGCGGACCGTTCGCCTACAGCCGCCGAGCCTTCGGCGAGAAAGGCGGATTGATCGCCGGCATCGCCACCCTGATCGAGTTCGTGTTCGCCCCGCCCGCCATCGCCATGGCCATCGGCGCCTACCTCAACGTGCAATATCCGGGGCTCGACCCGAAAGTCGCGGCGGTCGGCGCGTACTTTGTGTTCATGACCCTGAATATCCTCGGCGTCAGCATCGCCGCGACCTTCGAGCTGGTGGTCACCGTACTGGCGGTGGCCGAACTGCTGGTGTTCATGGGCGTGGTCGCACCGGGCTTCAGTTTCAGCAATTTCGTGCTCAACGGCTGGTCGGGCGCCAACGAGTTCACCCTGGGCTCGATTCCGGGGATCTTCGCCGCAATCCCGTTTGCGATCTGGTTCTTCCTCGCCATCGAAGGCGCGGCCATGGCCGCCGAGGAAGCCAAGGACCCGAAACGCACGATTCCCCGGGCCTACGTCAGCGGCATCCTGACCCTGGTGTTCCTCGCCATCGGCGTGATGGTGATGGCCGGCGGCGTCGGCGACTGGCGCACCCTGTCGAACATCAATGACCCGCTGCCCCAGGCGATGAAAGCCGTGGTCGGCAACAACTCGACCTGGATGCACATGCTGGTGTGGATCGGCCTGTTCGGCCTGGTGGCAAGCTTCCACGGGATCATCCTTGGCTACTCGCGACAGTTCTTCGCCCTTGCCCGCGCCGGCTATCTGCCCAAAGGGCTGGCCAAGCTGTCGCGCTTCCAGACCCCGCACCGGGCCATCATCGCCGGCGGTGTGATCGGCATCGCCGCGATCTACAGCGACGGCCTGGTCAACCTGCAAGGCATGAGCCTGACGGCGGCGATGATCACCATGTCGGTATTCGGCGCGATTGTGATGTACATCATCAGTATGCTCAGCCTGTTCAAACTGCGCAGGAGCGAACCGAATCTGGAGCGCACCTTCCGCGCGCCGGGTTATCCGGTGGTGCCGGCCATCGCGCTGTTCCTGGCGCTGGTGTGCCTGGTGGCGATGGCGTGGTTCAACACCCTGATCGGCTGTGTGTTCCTCGGCTTCATGGCCGTCGGTTACCTGTACTTCCAGTTGACCGCCAAGCAACGTTCCGAAGCGCCGGCGGACGCTATGCTCGAAGGAGTGTGAGTTGCACTGGCACCGGGCCGTGTGCCCGGTGCCTGCCTTATAGAAGTGCAAGCCCGCCCCACACGAAAGCAGATTGAAATCTTGATTGGAGGATCGCGCACCATGGCCGCATTTGCCCACACCATCGGCGCCCAGACCTACCGCTTCGACAGCCTCAAGGAGGTCATGGCCAAGGCCAGCCCGGCGCGCTCCGGGGACTTCCTGGCCGGCGTCGCCGCCCTCAACGACGGCGAGCGGGTCGCCGCGCAAATGACCCTGGCGGACATTCCGCTCAAGCACTTCCTCGAAGAAGCGCTGATTCCCTACGAAACCGATGAAGTCACCCGGTTGATCATCGACACCCACGACAAGGCCGCCTTCGCCACCGTCAGCCACCTCACGGTCGGCGGTTTCCGCGACTGGCTGCTCAGCGACGCCGCCGACGAACAGAGCCTGCGCGCCCTGGCCCCCGGGCTGACTCCGGAAATGGCCGCCGCCGTGTCGAAGATCATGCGTGTCCAGGACTTGGTGCTGGTGGCACAGAAGATCCGCGTGGTCACCCGGTTCCGCGGCACCCTGGGCCTGCGCGGGCGGTTGTCGACGCGCCTGCAACCCAACCACCCGACCGACGAGCCGGCCGGTATCGCCGCAAGCATTCTCGACGGCCTGCTCTACGGCAACGGCGACGCCATGATCGGCATCAACCCGGCCACCGACAGCATCGCCTCGATCTGCGCCTTGCTGGAAATGCTCGACGCGATCATCCAGCGTTATGAAATCCCCACCCAGGCCTGCGTACTGACCCACGTCACCACCTCCATCGAGGCGATCAACCGTGGCGTGCCGCTGGACCTGGTGTTCCAGTCGATCGCCGGCACCGAGGCGGCCAACGCCAGTTTCGGCATCAACCTCAATGTCTTGCAGGAAGGCTACGAGGCCGGCCTGAGCCTCAAGCGCGGCACCCTGGGGCAGAACCTGATGTATTTCGAGACCGGCCAGGGCAGCGCGCTGTCGGCCAACGCGCACTTCGGCGTCGACCAGCAGACCTGCGAAACCCGCGCCTATGCCGTGGCCCGGCACTTCAAGCCGTTCCTGGTGAACACCGTGGTCGGCTTCATCGGCCCGGAGTACCTGTACAACGGCAAGCAGATCATCCGCGCCGGCCTGGAAGACCACTTCTGCGGCAAGCTGCTGGGCGTGCCCATGGGTTGCGACATCTGCTACACCAACCACGCCGAAGCCGACCAGGACGACATGGACACCCTGTTGACCCTGCTGGGCGTGGCCGGGATCAACTTCATCATGGGTATCCCCGGCTCCGACGACATCATGCTCAACTACCAGACCACCTCCTTTCACGACGCGCTCTACGCCCGCCAGACCCTGGGCCTGAAACCGGCGCCGGAGTTCGAGCAGTGGCTGGCGAAAACCGGCATCTTCACCCAGCCCGACGGCAAGGTGCAGTTCGGCCACAACCTGCCGCCGGCCTTCCGCCAGGCGCTGGCACAGCTTCAGTAAGGACAGGCTTATGGACAAACATCCGACCGACAGCCAGAACCCCTGGCTGGAGCTGCGCCGCCTGACCCCGGCGCGCATCGCCCTGGGCCGCACCGGCACCAGCCTGCCCACCGGCGCCCAGCTGGACTTCCAGTTCGCCCACGCCCAGGCCCGCGATGCGGTGCACCTGCCCTTCGACTATGCCGGGTTGAGCAGCCAACTGGCCGAACGCGGCCGCGACAGCCTGCTGCTGCACAGCGCCGCCAGCGATCGCCACAGCTACCTGCAACGCCCGGACCTGGGGCGCAAGCTCAGCGACGCGTCGGCCCAGGCCCTGCGCGAGTACGCCTGCGCCAAACCGGGCGGGGTGGATCTGGCCGTAGTGGTGGCAGACGGTCTGTCGGCATTGGCGGTGCATCGCCATACCCTGCCGTTTCTCGCCCGCTTCGAAGAACAGACCGAGGCCGAAGGCTGGTCGCTGTCGCCGGTCATCCTGGTGGAACAGGGCCGGGTGGCGGTGGCCGACGAAATCGGCGAGCTGCTCGGCGCGAAAATGACCGTGATCCTGATCGGCGAACGCCCGGGCCTCAGCTCACCGGACAGCCTGGGGCTGTATTTCACCTACAACCCGAAGGTCGGGCTCACCGATGCCTATCGCAACTGCATCTCCAACGTGCGCCTGGAAGGCCTGAGCTACGGCATGGCGGCCCACCGCTTGCTGTACCTGATGCGCGAGGCCTGCAGGCGGCAGCTCTCGGGGGTCAACCTGAAAGACGAGGCCCAGGTGAACACCCTGGACAGCGACGCGCCCGACACCCTCAAGGGTAATTTCCTGCTGGGGCCTGCAAAGCCGTGACTTTTCGAGACGATTGCGCTTTTTCCACGCTTTAGGCAGCATCGAAACACGGCTGCCCGAGTAATGAACCGTTTGCCGTCGTATCCATTCGAAGTTGAGGACAACTCATGCGGATTACTCAAGCGACCCTCGAACACCTGGATCTGTTGACCCCCCTGTTCGTCAAATACCGCGAGTTCTATGGCGCCCTGCCGTTTCCGGACTCGTCCCGGGCCTTCCTGGAAAAGCGTCTGCGCCGCAAGGAGTCGGTGATCTACCTGGCCCTGCCCGACGATGACGACAAGAAACTCCTCGGTTTCTGCCAGCTCTACCCCAGCTTCTCCTCCCTGTCGCTCAAGCGCGTGTGGATCCTCAACGACATCTATGTCGCCGAAGACGCTCGCCGCCAGCTGGTGGCCGACAACCTGATCCGCACCGCGAAGAAAATGGCCAAGGACACCCATGCCGTGCGCATGCGTGTTTCCACCAGCAGTGATAACGAAGTGGCGCAGAAAACCTATGAATCCATCGGTTTTCGCGAAGATACCGAGTTCAAGAACTACATATTGCCGATCAGCGACGACTAAGCCCCATCTCAAACCGCCCGCTCACAACCTTCGACAGCGCCTGCGAAGACGCTGCCGAAGGCCGCGATCTTTCGCCTCTGGTCAACCATCGCCCCAAGACATTCCTCGCTACAAACTCAACGCCTATTTCACATATCTGGTCTTATAATGCCGACCTTTTCGGGGCGTAAGATGAATCTGCGCCAGTTGTAAGTTTTCGCCCCAGTCATCGCACAGGCCTGCAGAGTCGGGCCATCACCACAGGTGCCCTAATGGACTTCAACCCGATCGACCTCATCCTCCATCTCGACGTTTACCTCGACATGTTGGTGACCAACTACGGGCCATGGATCTACGCCATCCTGTTCCTGGTGATTTTCTGCGAGACCGGCCTGGTGGTGACGCCATTCCTGCCGGGCGACTCCCTGCTGTTCATCGCCGGCGCGGTCGCTGCCGGTGGCGCCATGGACCCGGTGCTGCTCGGCGGCCTGCTGATGCTGGCGGCGATCCTCGGCGACAGCACCAACTACATCATCGGGCGAACGGTGGGCGAACGACTGTTCAGCAACCCGAACTCGAAGATCTTCCGCCGCGACTACCTGCAAAAGACCCACGACTTCTACGACCGCCACGGCGGCAAAACCGTGACCCTGGCGCGTTTCCTGCCGATCATCCGCACTTTCGCCCCGTTCGTCGCCGGCGTGGCCAAGATGCCTTACCCGCGTTTCTTCGCCTTCAGCGTGGCCGGCACCATCCTTTGGGTCGGCGGCCTGGTGACCCTGGGCTACTTCTTCGGCAACGTGCCGTTCATCAAGAAAAACCTGTCGCTGCTGGTGGTGGGCATCATCCTGCTGTCGCTGGTGCCGATGATCATCGGCGTGGTGCGCAGCCGCCTGGGCCGCTCGGCGGCAAAGGCCGAAAGCCACTGATCGGCATGTGGCCCCTCAGCACCTGGCGCCGCCGGCGTCGGTTGGCCAAGCACCCGGTTGCCGATGAAATGTGGCAACGGGTGCGCCAGCACCTGCCCTTTCTCGATGGCCTGAGCGCTGCCGAGGACCAGTGGCTGCGGGAAACCAGCGTCCTGTTTCTCGACGACAAACACCTGAGCGCCCTGCCCGGGGTCGAGCTGCACCAGTTCGAGCGCCTGCTGCTGGCCGCCCAGGCCCAGTTGCCGCTGCTGCACCTGGGGGATTTGAACTGGTACCAGGGCTTTCACGAAATCGTCCTCTACCCCGACGACTTCCTCAGCCCCCAGCGCCATCGCGATGCCAGCGGTGTCGAACATGAATGGGACGGCGAACACAGCGGCGAAGCCTGGCAACAGGGGCCGATCATCCTGGCCTGGCCCGGCGTGCTCGCCAGCGGCGGCTGGGAAGCCTACAACCTGGTGATCCACGAACTGGCGCACAAGCTGGACATGCTCAACGGCGATGCCAACGGCCTGCCGCCGCTGCACAGCGACATGCGCATCAGCGACTGGGCCCAGGTGATGCAGGCGGCCTACGACGACCTCAATCGCCAGCTCGACCACAACCCCGACGCCGAAACCGCCATCGATCCTTACGCCGCGGAAAACCCCGCGGAGTTCTTCGCCGTCACCAGCGAATACTTCTTCAGCGCCCCGGACCTGCTCCACGAGGCCTATCCGAAGGTCTACGAGCAACTGCAGCTGTTTTACCGGCAGAATCCCCTGGCCCGGCTCCAGCAACTGCAGGCCAGCGATCCGCACTACCAGCAACACTGAGGCGTCCTGCCGAACGCGTCCGCTGGCGAAATAATCGCCGATCCTGACGCACGCCTCTGAACTAAACGCGTCGCAGCGACTCTTCTTTTCGCGAGCAATCGAGCGTCGCGAGCCGCTCCTGCGCAGGGTTTGCGGCGTTTGGCCCAAGGCGTCCATACGTCCTTCGGTACGTGGCATAGCCCTTGGAATATGCCTATAATCGCCGCCACTTTTTGGTCAATCCGGCCAAGACATTTTGGTCAACTAACGGGGGCATCGCCCAATGAGCTACAGCAAGATTCCGGCTGGCAAAGACCTGCCGAACGACATCTACGTCGCAATCGAGATTCCGGCCAACCACGCGCCGATCAAATACGAAATCGACAAAGACAGCGATTGCCTGTTCGTTGACCGTTTCATGGCCACCCCGATGTTCTACCCGGCCAACTACGGCTACATCCCGAACACCCTGGCCGACGACGGTGACCCCCTCGACGTGCTGGTCGTGACCCCTTACCCGGTTGCTCCAGGCTCGGTGATCCGCGCCCGTCCGGTCGGCATCCTGAACATGACCGACGACGGCGGCGGCGACGCCAAAGTCATCGCTGTTCCTCACGACAAACTGTCCCAGCTGTATGTCGACGTGAAGGAATACACCGACCTGCCAGCACTGCTGATTCAGCAGATCGAGCACTTCTTCGCGAACTACAAGGATCTCGAAAAAGGCAAGTGGGTGAAGATCGAAGGCTGGGACGGCGCAGACGCCGCCCGCGCCGCGATCACGAAGTCGGTTGCCGCCTACAAAGGCTAAAAAGCAGCTGCACGCTTGCAGCGACAAGCCTCAAGAAAAAGCCCCGGTCATCCGGGGCTTTTTTATGCCTGCCGAATATTGCCCCTCCCCCAGGCGCCAAACACCTGGGTTTTCTGCCCGCCAACAGCTCTTCGCGCTGGGAATTTCCTTCGAATATCAGTATGCTGCGCCCCACCTTTGCGCATCGACCTGTTCAACCGGTCAGATCCGCCCGACACGGCAGATGATTTTCTCGCCAAGTCCCACAGCCAGCCGCAAGAGCTGGGTGTACGTTTTGCAGGCTGGTGCGGTTTACCAAAAATGAACCAAGCCAGTCCCCGAGAAGCCGGCCACAAGCCGGCTTTTTAATGCCTGGAATTTGCCCTCCCCTGCGCGAACGGCCCTCAGCGCCCGGAGCGGCAGCCGCTGCGAGCCGTTGACCGTCAATGGCTGAGCATCTGCAACGGGGCGCTGCGGGTAATCGACTCTATGCGCTGCGCGCCAAGCCCGAACTCCTTGAACCATTGGCGGCTCAGGTCCAGCCATGGGCGAATGTCCGGCTGGCTGGTCTGGCCCAGGTCCGAGCTGTAGACCACCCGTGGCAGCTCGCGCAATACCTCGCCGAAATCCTCCTTGCTCTGGTAGCCCAGCAAGTAGGTCAGCGCGGTCTGCTCGATGTAGAGCGAAGGCAGGCTCTTGAGCTCAAGAAGGTCGGCCGCGCTCAGCCCGGTCAGCGGATTGGCCGGCTGGTTGAGCATCAACCGCGGCACCTGCAGCCGATCCGCCGCCTCTGCCAGCAAAAGCACCTCCTCGCGATTGGCATGGCCGGTGGAGATCACCACCGGGTAATCCCGGCTCATCCGCAACACATCCAGGGTGGCGCGGTTCAATCGCTGGCGGTCATCGCTGACGGTCAGCGGCTTCACGGGGCGCTGGCCAAGGATCGGGTGGCTCAACTCCCGAGCCAGCCGGCTGGTATGCGAGCGCCCCGTCACAGTGGGCAAATGCACGATAAAACGCAGGTCGGCGGCGCCATGCTGGCACAACGAGCGTTCGACCACCCGCCAGTCGATGCCGCCGGCAATCTCGTTGAGCACGATCGAACCGGACACCGGCAGCCCTTGCTGGCGGGCCTCCCAGGCCTGGGCGGCGGTACAGCCCAGGTGGTTCTTGAGCACCACCCAGCCATTCCGCGCCTGATACTCGCTACCGGCCTGCAGCGCGCTGTGGCGCCGCAGATAAGCATCAGGGCCGGCATGGTAATGGACATCGATGAAGCGTGCCCGGGCGGGCTCGGTTACCGCAGTCGGTGTGCTCATGCATGGGCCTCCAGGTCGATCCCCAGATGGCTGCGCACGCTGGCGCGCACCCGGGCCAGATCATCCAGCAGCGGACGCATGCCCGCACCGGGAACGCCCACCGCCAGATGCTGCGCGGACGCCTGGAAACTGACATTGGTCGCCCTGACCAGCTGCGAACTCTCGCCGAAGATGCTCAACAAGCGCCCCGGCCAGGCCGAGACCTGCGGCTCCACATTGAGTTCGTTCAACAGGCGGAACCCCTGGTTCAGGCGCCGCCCGGCCTGCTCGTCGGCCGTCGCCGCTGACGCCGGCTGGCGCGCCGCCGGTTTCGCCCGGGCCGGCAACACCCACTGGTCGAGCAGCATCAGGGCGGTATCGACATCCCCCGCGCTGGCCAGGTCGGCCATCGCCCCCAGGCGCCGGTCGAGGATCTTGTCGGCCCGGGTCGGCGAGGAAATCAGTAGCGCCTGCGCCGCCTGCCGGCCCACGCCGGTCGCCAGCAGCCCCTGGACCACCGCACCGCCCAGGGCGGACCCGGCGATCAGGGCGATCGGCCCCAGCGGTTCGAGCACCTCGGCCCAGCGCTGGGTGAAGTCGGCGAACGGCTCATCGTCATCGGTGAGCAGCGAGAGCGTGTCGAAGATGACCACCCGATAACCTTTATCGACCAGCGACTGGGTCAGGGGGGCAAAAAACTGGCCTTCGTCCCAGGTGGGCATGACCGGCGACATCACCACCACCAGTTCCGGGCCCAGGCCAAACTGCACATGTACGGGAGCATTGCTGTTCATATCGATTCCTTTGGGCAAGAACACAGGTCGTGCGGCTCAGGCGAACCGTCGGCCGGCAACACGCAGCGCCTGCTCCGCGCCCCGCACGGTCTGCTCGACGATGGTGGCGGCGGGCAGGACATCGTTGATCAGGTCGGCGACTTCACCGGTCCAGATGGCGCGCACGTCGGTGTTGTCTTCGCGCAGCGCTTGCGCGTAGTCCTCGGCCACGCTGGCCGGCGCCCGCACCAGTTCCTGCTCGAACCCCACCCAGCGTGCGGTGAAGTCGTTGGCCAGGGCCCGACCGCTGTACTGCTCGGGCCATTCGATACCGCGCACCAGATCGAACGCACGGGTGCGCACCAGGTCGCCAGCGGTGGCCTGGAGCAGGCGCTGCTTGACCTTGGCGGACGGCAGCGCTTCGTCGCTGGCCAGGAAACGCGTGCCCAACATGGCCCCGTCGGCCCCCAGCAAAAGCGCCGCGGCCAGCCCCCGGCCATCGGCGATGCCGCCGGCGGCGATCAGTACCGCATCCTCGCCCACCGCGTCGCGCACGGCCGGCAGCAAAGGCAAGGAGGCTCGCCGCAGGCTATGCCCGCCGGCTTCGGCGCCCTGCACGATCAAGGCATCGGCCCCGGCATCCAGCGCGGCCAGCGCCTGATCGACGTCATGCACCTGAACGATGGCCAGCGCGCCGCTGTCCTTGATCGGGGCAATAAAGGGCCGGGCATCGCCAAACGACAAGGCGACCACGTCGGGCCCATAGGACAGGGCCAGGTCCAGCAGTTCGAAGCGCTTGGCCACGGTGAACATCACCAGGCCGACGCCCCACGGTTCCTCGACGTCGCTCATCAGCGCCAGCTCGGTTTTCATCCAGTCCGGATCGCCATAGCTGGCCCCGACCAGGCCAAGCCCGCCGGCCCGGGAAACCGCGGCGGCGAGTCGCCCGCCAGCAGCACCGCCCATGGGCGCTAGCACCACCGGATGACTGATGTTCAACAGTCGGGTCAGCGCGGAATCAAAATTGCTCACGGTGTATCTCCTTGATGTACCGATAAAAGTCGCTGAACGACGGGCCCGCGACACCCAGCATGGGCGGGCCCGCCTCCCCTCAGGCGAGTGCCGCGGCCACCGGGGCAGTGGCGGCCGGGATGTAGTCGTTGACCTTGTAGAGGTGGAACTCCCAGGTGCCGGTTTCCTTCAGTCGGGAATAACGCGACATGAATTGTTCATCGGAGAACAGAGAGTCGAACTCCTCCTTGCTGCTCCATTGCGCCTGATTGATCACGGTCTTGCCGTCGATACTCTTGAACAGGCGGCTCCACTGGAACGACGGATAGTTCTGCGCCACATAACCCACGGCCGAGCGCAGTACATCGAGGGCGGCGTCCTGCTGCCCCTCGAATACATGTACGACGTTGACCAGGAAAATCGCATCGCTCTCATCGGCGGTAGGTGCATCGAATGCAGTCAGGTTGCTCATGTTGCCTCCAGGAAAAAACAGAATGGTCGGGGCCAGATCAGTGAATCAGCTCGCAGGACTGGGCCGGCTTGCCGTCCTGCCAGAGCAGGGGCGAAATGCGCTCGTTGACGCGCGATTTCTCGACCCGTCCGACAATCACCTCGTGGGTGGCGTAGGACAGCCGCGCATCGACGCTGCAGAACAGCGTCGCCTGGGCATCCGACAGATACGGCAAGTCGTCGGCAGACTCCCATTGGCCATGTTCGAAGCGCGCACTGCCCTTGAGCTGGCCGGCGAAGATGCCGACCAGCCGGCTTTGCGTGGCATCGAGCAGGTTCACGCTGAAACGCTGGTTGGCCAGCAGCGGCTGGTACAGGCTGGCCGTGCGGTTGATGCAGATCAGCAGCGACGGCGGTTCGGTGCACAGCGAGCTGACCGCCGTGGCGACCATGCCGCTGCGCGTGCCATCGACGCCGGTGGCGATGATGGAAACCGTGCTGGTCAGGCGCCGCATGGCGCGCTTGAAGTCCTCGGCCAGCGCCTGCTCGGAGGGCTCGACGGCCAGCGCCAAAGCGCTGCGGGCACTCATGCGACCGCTCCGATGATGACCCTGGAGCTGTTATGGGGCTGGCGCAGGCCGGCCTCTTCCATGCGCGGCAGGACGTCCTGGAGAAACTCGTCGAGGCCGCTCTTGTAGTCGAGCCAGGTCAGGCAGATGCCGTCGATGCCCAGGTCGCTGTAGCGCTGGAACTGCTCGGTGATCATTTCCGCGGTCCCGACCAGGGGCACCCCGGCGAACCCGGCCTTGAAGTGGAAGCGGAAGCGCTCGGCGTCCTCGGTGTTGGCGAACATGCCGCTCTGGATGCCGATCTCCGAGGTGACGTTATCCAGGGCGACTTCATCGCCGTGCTGATTGACGTAGTAGTCGAGGTACTTCTCGGCTTCTTCCAGGGTGTCCTTCTGCACCACGTAGGAGTAGACCCAGATCTGGATCTCGCGGCCGAATTCCAGGCGAGCCAGGTCACGGTAGGCCTTGATCTGTGCGCGAATGGTGTCGTCGTCATCCTCGTGCTTGAGGATCAGGAACGCCGCGTCGCAATGCTCGGCGCAGAACCTGCGGCCACGCTCGGAACCCCCGGCATTCATCAGGAACGGCTGGTTCAGCGGCTTGGGCTGGGCAAAGCCCTGGGCGATGTTGAAGAAGTCGCCCTTGTGGTCGAAGTTGCCCGGTTCGTTCCAGGCCAGCCGGGCGATTTTCAGCCATTCGTCGGCGTGGTCGTAGCGCCGGTCATGCTCCAGCTGCACCCCACCGTTGAACATGCCCATCTCCTTGCCGTACCAGCCGCAGATCATGTTCAGGCCGAAGCGACCGCCGCTGATATGGTCGATGGTCGCGGCCTGCTTGGCAGCGAACAGCGGATGCACGGTCGACAGGTGCGAGGTGGTGAACAGCGCGATCTGTTCGGTCACCGACGCCAGCCCCGCCGCCCAGGTATAGGTTTCGAACGACACCCCCATCGGATCGCTGGCACCGCCCCAGCCGCGCCAGCGGCCCACCGGCAGCAGCAGTTCCAGGCCGGCCTTGTCGGCTTTCTTGGCGACTTCCAGGTTGCCGCTCCAGTCAGAGGCGTCCAGGCGCTCCGGGACCGTGGTCAGGGTGCAGCCACCCTCGATATTGAGGGCGAAGACCCCCAGCTTGATTTTGTTGGTGCTGCTGCGCATCGGGTTGGTCTTGATCTTTGCCGGATGATTCGAAGTCATTACTGCTCTCCTTGATCGAGGAACGTGACGCGTCGTTTCGCATCACGCCTGTGCATCGCACGCAGGTTGCCGCTCAGGCGGCACTCGGGGTTTTCGCCTCGGCCGCGAGCCATGGCTGGTCATAGCGGTGCAGGCGGCGCGCCTCCGCCAGCGACAGGCCCTGGCTGACCGATGCGATGATGTCGCGCTCGGTCTTTTCCACGGCAATGGCGCGCTTGATGACCTCTTCGGCCTTGTCGATGGGGATCACCAGGCAACCGCTGGCATCGCCGACGATCAGGTCGCCGGGATGGATGGTCACGCCGCTGACCTCGACCGCCACCTGGGTGGCCTTGAGCTGCACGCGGTTCTTGCCCGACTGCATGAACCGCCCGCGGCTGAACAGCGGGTAATTGAGACGGGTCACGGTGTCGATATCCCGCGCGACCCCGTCGATCAAGGTGCCGCGCACATTCCGCTGCACCGCCACGTGGGTCAGGATGTCGCCCCAGACCGTGGCGTCCAGCCGCCCGGCGTTGCTGGAAACCACCACCGAGCCCGGCGGCACCTCATCGATGTAGTTGGCGGCGTTCTTGAAGCCGTCGTTCTGGTTGACCGGCTCGTAGAGCACGGTAAAGGCGAAGCCGCTGCAACGGGTGCCGGGCACTTGCTGGATGATGCCCAGCAACCCGGCGTCGATGCCGAGGCTGTCGAGGGCATCGCTCAGCGAGGCGGTATCCAGCGCGGCGCATTGTTCCAGCAGGGAGGCGCGTTGTTGCTCCGAGAGTGAAGAGGTGCTCATGCATGACTCCTTGCGGGCAAAGCCCGAGCGTTTTCGGTATTCGGGATGAGTTGGCGAAGGTTGGTCACGCTCCGCCGGATGATGGCCGCGGCGCATTGCCCGGTGGTCGCCTGGCCGCCGCTGTCGTAGGTCTGGCAGTCGTGCCTGACCACCTGCGTCACCGCCTGCTCGATGGCCTGGGCCTGGGCGTGGTAGCCCAGGTGTTCGAGCAGCAGGGCCAGGGACAGGAACATCGCGCTGGGGTTGGCCTTGTCCTGGCCGACATGGGCCGGGGCACTGCCATGCACCGGCTCGAAGTAGGCCCCGGCGTCGCCGATGTTCGCGCTGGGCGCGAATCCCAGCCCGCCCATGACCCCGGCCCCGAGGTCGGAAAGGATGTCGCCGAACATGTTCTCCGCGACGATCACCCCAAAGCGCTCCGGACGACGGATCATCCACAGCGCCACGGCGTCGACGTTGTCGATGTTGTAGGCGATATCCGGGTAGTGCGCGGCCACCTCCTCGAGGATCCCCCTGGCGAACGCACCGCTGTAGCGCAGCACATTGGGCTTGTCCGCCAGGGTCACGCGCTTGTAGTCATGCTGGCGGGCGTATTCGAAGGCGAAGCGGAACAGCCGGGTCAGGCCGGCCCGGGTCTGCAGCCGCACCGTCATGGTCGCGTCCTCGGCGCTATCGCGGCTCCACGGCGCCCCGGCCAGCTCCCGCGCCTTGAGCAGCGGCTCGAACTCGGCGGGGATCGAGGCGAAGTCGAGACCGGCGTAAAGCCCCTCGGTGTTCTCGCGGATCACCGTGAAACGGAACCGCCCCTCACCGAGTACATCGGTGACCGGCCGCACGTTGGCATACAGGCTCAGGCGCTGGCGTAGCTGGATCACCGGCGAGACGTACACCCGCGAGGTGTTGCGCAGGGCCTCGGGCAATTCCTTCTCGGCTTCCTGCAGGGCCTTGCTGGTGATGGCGCCGAGCAGCGTGGCGTCGGCCGCGCCGATCTTCGCCCAGGTCTCGGCCGGGACCGGATCGCCGCCGGTGCGCCAGCACTCCCAGCCGATCTGGCCGAAGTCCAGGTCGATGGGCAGCTCCAGGGCATCGAAGATCGGCAGTATGGCCTCGACGACTTCACTGCCGATGCCGTCCCCGGGTAGCACGCAGACTCGATGACGCGTCGGTTTGCCCGACTGCGCCGATTGCTGGAGTGCGCTCATCACATCTTTCCTTCGGCGGACAGATGAGCCGGGAAGCTGGACCGGGAAATCACCAGCGGCCGTACCGCGTGCCGCTGGATCAGGTCCTGCTCGTGCATCGCCCGGAGCGCCTGGAATGTCGAGCTGATCTGCAGCCGGGACATGGTGTCCTCCAGCCGCTGCTGAACATCGAAAGGCAAGTTGTAGGCACCCAGCATCACATCCATGAGCGGGGTCGGCAGGCTGCTCAGTGGAACGCTCTGCGCGGTGTATTCGGACAACTGCAGGGCCTTGACCAAGTCGTAGCCATTGGCACTTCCGACCCGCTCCAGATAGGCGATAAACATGCCCAGGTGCAAGTTGCCCGCGCCCTTGCCCATGCCGCAAATCGAAGTGTCGATATATTCGGCACCGGCCTCGACGGCCGCGATGGAGTTGGAAAGCGCCAGGGAAAGATTATTGTGCGCATGGAACCCCAGGGGTACATGGACTCTTCTGGAGATCCGACTGACTAGCCGTTCGACATCATCCGGAATCATATTGCCATTAGAGTCGGCAAAATAAATGACATCGGCCCCGGCGCCTTCCGCGCGCAATGCCATATCCGTCACGGTTCCCGGTGTTTGCGTGGTGATATGGGTGATATTGGCGCTGGCCTGAAAGTTGAACGATTTGGCCAACTCGATAGTTGCCACGCCTTGTTCAAGTTGCTCGGCACGCAAACACACCCGGATCATTCCGACGCCATGTTCGGCGAGCATTTCAAAGTCTTCGCCCGTCACATTACGCGGATGCACCATGACACACAGCCCTAGTTGACCGCGCGCGGCACGACGCAGCGATTCAATATATTCAGGGCTGACCGAACTGCTCAGTCCGTGTTCTTTCTTGCGTATGAAAGAACCATTGCAATAACCGATCTCGGCATGCCCAACCCCCACGTCGACAAGGTGTCCGACGGCATTGGCGGCATAATCGGTAGTGAACTCGAAGTTGTTACGATAACCACCATCACGGAGCGTTACATCAATAATCTTTACGTTATTCATGATCCCAATTCCTTCTGTGAGCTCGCTATAAAACTCTGGAAGCGCACGCAAGTACGTCCCGGGTTTCGTTAGTAGTAACGTGACCGTAATGCAGGATTATTCCCAAACACTTTTTACAGGCATGAGTCGAGGGCCAGAGAGGCCAAGAGCAGAACTTGATAAATGTTTTTCAACATCAGAGCTTCGACGGCCAGCGAATCAATATCGTTGGACAATCAAATTCTTCGCTGTTTTTTTTATTATGGTTTCAGACCGCAACCGGAGAAGCGTGTGCCGTATCCGGTTGGGGGACTATTGAAAACCCTGGCATGGGTTTTCAACCGTCGGGGGAGCAAGCATGTTTCTTGTTATGGGGCTGATACTGAAATCTGCCCGCTTGTTTGTAAACTCCCCGTATTTACCCTGGGGGGTTAAAAAATTCACCTTGTGTTAACACCAGACTGAACTACGCCCCCCCTGTAAAAACGCTCTTAAAAGAATTGCTCAGTTGGAAAGCAGCTGACCAGGAAGTCCATTAACGAACGAATGGGTGCCTCTTTGCGCAAATCCTCATGAACCACTAGCCAGATATCGATCATCAAGTCCGCATAATGAAACTGCGCCTTTGCCAATTCGGGGTCTTTCAGGCCATAGAAGTTGGGCAGCAAGGCAATGCCGATGCCGGCGCGGGCCGCCGAAGCCTGGACTTCGAGACTTCTGGCGCGCAGCACCACCGGACGCTCCCCGGCGACCTCGCGCAACCACATCTGTTGCCGGGAATGTTCCATGCTGTCGTCATAGACGATGTATTCGTACTGCTCGCTGGTGTGCTCCGCCAGGTAGCCCTGGCTGCCGTACAGGCCGAAAGACACCGTCCCTATCTTGCGCGCCACCAGGTCCATCTGGGTCGGCCGGCACAGGCGGATCATCAGGTCAGGCTCGGGATTGCACAGTGTGCCGATATCGTCCTGCATCAACAGGCTGACGTTGATCGACGGGTGTTCACGGCGCAGGCGCCCCAGGTGCGGGGCGATGAATTCCGAGGTCAGCAACGGCGGCGCGCTGACCGCGAGATCGGCGACCATCTCGGTCTGCACGGAGAGCGCCACCTTGGAAATCGCCTTGGCGTCCTTCTGCATCCGCCCGGCGATTTCCGCGATGCGGTGGCCGAACGGCGTGATCTCGTAGTTGCGTTTGCGCCGGTCGACCAGCTTGAGGTTCAGCGACGATTCCAGCGCCGCTATCCGTCGCGCCACCGTGGCATGCTCGACGCCCAGCTCGCGTGCCGCGCTGCTGAGCGACTGGGTGCGGGCGAAGGTGACGTAATGGCGAAGGTTTTCCCAGTCGAACATGCTGCTGTCGCGCGACTCCAGCCCCGTGGGCCAGTTGCAGGAGGGGTTGGACACAGTCAAGGGATTCATGAGGCCTCGATCGATTCTCAATGGAAAAACAACCCAGGCGGTCGACCCAAAGGCTTCCATCCTGGAGATCCTTGGTTGGGAACGTAAAGCCGATGCCAGCCGCGCACGGATGAAAAAACCCTCATCCGTGCGGGCCACCCTGCATCGTAGAACTCAGTCTGCCGCGACGGGCGCACCTCCCTTGCGCGGTGCGGCACTGAAAAACAGGACTTTGACCACGATGACCATCAAGGCCAGCGCGGCGAACAGCAAACCACTGTAGAGAGTGCCCTGCAAGCCCAGGCGCGCCAGGAACCAGCCGCCAGTTGTCGACCCTATGGTCACGCCCAGGTTGATGAACGAGATATAGATGCCGGTGGCGAACTCCGGGGCCTCCGGCGCTTCGGAGGTCAGCCAGATCTGCGTGACGATCAGCCCGCTGGTATGGGTCGCGCCCCAGATCACCACGATCACCAGCATGGTCAGCAGCGACGGGCCGGCGAACAGGTACAGCAAGCCGTAGGCGCCCGCCAGCAGGATCGGGTGCAGGATCGTCGTGCGGACCATGTTCTGGCCGATCAGCTTGCCCGCATACAGGTTGCCGGCAACGCCGCCGATACCGAAGACCACCAGCAGGATACTGATCAGTTGCGCGCTCATCCCGGCTTCCCGGGCCAGGTACTCGGCCGAATAGCTGTACACGGAGAACATCGCGGCAAAGATCAGCGTCGAGGCGGTAATGTTCAGCCACAGCGGGAACTTGCGCAGGATGGCCAGTTGGTCGCCATAGGACACGGCCCGATTGCCGGGCGCATCCGGCAGCCTGGCGATGATCCCCAGGCCGGCGATGCAGTTGACCAGGGCGCAGAACAGGAACGACGCCTCGTAGGAGAATTGCGCGGCGACCAGCGTCGTCAGCGGCACCCCCAGCACCATGCCCATGCTGGTGCCGACGAACGCCTTGGCCGCGGCACGGGTCGACTCTCCAGGCGGATAGAGCGAGGTGGCCGCGACAAAGGCCAGGGAAAAATACACCGGGTGAAACAGCGCCGGGATGATGCGCAGCACCATCAGCGATTCGAAGTTCGGCGCATAGGCCGACAACACGCTGGTGCCGGCAAAGACGAACAGCGCGAGGGTCAGGACCTTCTTGCGGTTGAAGCGCGACAGCAGCAACACCATGATCGGGCCGCAGGCCGCGATGATCAGCGCGAACAGCCCCACCAGCAACCCCGCCTGCGAGGCACTGATGGCGAAGCGCTCGATGATCACCGGCAGGATCCCGACCACGCCGAACTCGATGGTGTAGACGCCGAACAGGCCCAGGGCCAGGAAGTAGATCGGATGGAGCATTTTCATGACACGGACTCCAGCGTGACCACCACCTTGCCGAACTGATCGCCGGCCTCCAGGTAGCGGTGGGCATCGACGATCTGCTCGAAGGCGAAGGTCCGGGCAATCACCGGGCGCAGCGTCCCCGCCTCCAGGCCGGCGATCACATAGGCCTTGCCGGCCTCGAGCAACTCAGGCCGGGAGGTGATCTCGTGCAGCAGGTAGCCGCGCAGCGTCAGGCTCTTGCTCAGGACCTTGAACAGCGGGAAAGGCGACGGCTCGCTGCTCAAGGCGCCATACACCAGGATGATCCCGCCGCGGGCCGCGGCATCGACCAGTTGCTCCAGGAACGGCCCACCCACCGGATCGAAGATCACCCGGGCGCCCTGGCCCGAGGTAATCCGCTCGACCTGTCGATTGAAGTCCGCCTGCTCGCTGGTCAGCACATGCGCCGCGCCGGCCGCCAGCAACTGTTCGTGCTTGGCCGCGGTGCGGCTGACGGCGATCGGGATCGCCCCGACCTGGTTGGCAATCTGGATCGCCGCCAGGCCGACACTGCTCGAAGCGGCCGTGATCAGCACGAATTCCCCCGGCTGCAGGGCGGCAACCTGGATCAACGCGCCCCAGGCCGTGACGTACTGCATCCATACCGCCGAAGCCTCGGCGAACGACAGACTGGCGGGATGCTTGACCAGCATCGCGGCCGGCAGCACCGCGAGTTCGGCATAGGTGCCCCACTGCGCGATCGAGATCGGCGGCACAAGGCTGACGATATCGCCCACCGCGAACTCGCCGGCCCGGGCCCCGACGGCCTCGACGATGCCCGCCGCCTCATACCCCAGTCGGGAAGGAAACTCGGCCTGTTCCAGGTACTGGCCGGAACGGAACATCGACTCCGCCCGGTTCAGGCCGATCGCCTTGACGCTGATCCGTACCTCATCGGGCCCCGGTGCGGGGACCTCGATGTCATCGATCCTGAGTACTTCAGGACCACCGTATTGGCTAAAACGCACGACGCGTGTCATTGACTGTCCCCTTGTTTCATTGATTGCAGATGACTGTAGAGTGCTTGCGAATCCTGAAAAACCGCCTCCCGTTCCGTTCTCAACGGACCGTCAGCTCCGCAATGGGTGGCTCGGGCGCGGCCTGGACCGCAGGGGTCCGGCGGGTGGCGAGCAGCCGCAGCGCGACATAGAACACCGGGGTGAACAACAGCCCGAACAGGGTTACCCCGAGCATGCCGAAGAACACCGCGACGCCCATGGCGTGGCGCATCTCGGCGCCGGCGCCGGTGGAGAGCACCAGGGGCACGACGCCCATGATGAAAGCGATGGAGGTCATCAGGATCGGGCGCAGGCGCAGCTGGCTGGCCTGGACGGCGGCGCGGACGATGCCCTGCCCCTGTAGTTCGAGTTCCCGGGCGAACTCGACGATCAGGATGGCGTTCTTGCTGGCCAGCCCCACCAGGACCATCAGGCCGATCTGGGTAAAGATATTGTTGTCGCCCTGGGTCAGCCAGACACCCAGCAGCGCCGACATGATGCCCATGGGCACGATCAGCAGGATGGCCACCGGCAGCAGCAGGCTTTCGTACAGCGCCGCCAGCACCAGGTACACCAGCAGCATGCAGATCAGCAGGATCCACACGGTGGAGTCGCCGGAAATGATCTGTTGGTAGGTCAGCTCGGTCCATTCGAACTTGATGCCCTTGGGCAGCGTCTCGGCGGCAATCCGCTCCACCGCGGCCTGGGCCTGGCCGGACGAATAACCGGGAGCCGGGCCACCGTTCAGGTCGGCGGCGGTGTAGCCGTTGTAGCGCACCACCATTTCCGGCCCGTACGTGGGATGGACCTCCACCAGGCTGCCCAGCGGCACCATGTTGCCGTCGGCATTGCGCGCCTTCAGCTGGCCGATATCGTCGGCATGGGCCCGGAACGGCGCATCGGCCTGCACCCGCACCTGGTAGACCCGTCCCAGCAGGTTGAAATCGTTGACGTACAGCGAGCCCAGATAGACCTGCAAGGTATCGAACACATCGGTCATCGCGACATTCGATTGCTTGGCCTTGATCCGGTCCAGATCGACCTTCAATTGCGGAACGTCGATCTGGTAGCTGGAAAAGCTCGGCCCCAGCTCGGGTGCCTGCGCGGCTTGCTTGAGGAAGGCGCGTACCGCTGCATCGAGCTTTTCGAAGCCCAGCGCGCCACGGTCTTCCAGTTGCAGCTTGAACCCGCCCAGGGTCCCCAGCCCCAACACCGGAGGCGGCGGAAAGACCCCGGTGAACGCCTCCTTGATGGCGGAGAATTGCTGGTTCAACGCCGCCGCGATGGCCGTGGCGCTGGTTTGCGAACCATGCCGGTCGGCGAACGGTTCGAGGATGACAAAGATGATGCCCGCGCTTGACGAGTTCATCAGGCCATTGACCGACATGCCGGGAAATTCCAGGGTGTGGGCCACGCCCGGTTGTTTCAGGGCGATTTCGTTCATCCGCTGGATCACCTGCTCGGTGCGTTCGAGCGAGGAGCCGTTGGGCAGCTGGGCCAGGCCGACCAGGAACTCCTTGTCCTGGGCCGGGACGAAACCGCCGGGCAACGAATGGCCGAGCCAGGCCGTCAGGCCGAGCAACACGGCGTACAGGCCCAGGGTCATGCTTTTGCGCTGGATGACCCGGCCCAGGCTATTGCCGTAGGACTGCTCGCCTCGCGCCGACAGTCGGTTGAAGCGGCTGAACAAGGGGCCCAGCAGCCGATCGATCGCGCGGCTGAGCCGATCCCGCGGCTGGTCATGGCCCTTGAGCAGCAGCGCACACAGGGCGGGCGACAAGGTCAGGGAGTTGAACGCCGAGATCAGGGTCGAGATGGCGATGGTCAACGCAAACTGCTGATAGAACTGCCCGGTCAACCCAGGCATGAACGCCAGCGGCACGAACACACTCACCAGGGTCAGGGTGATCGCGATGATCGGCTTGCTGACTTCGTCCATCGCCTTATAGGAGGCGGCCTTGGGCGTAAGGCCCAGGGCAATGTTGCGCTCGACGTTCTCGACCACCACGATCGCATCGTCGACCACGATGCCGATGGCCAGCACCATCCCGAACAGCGACAGCGCGTTGATCGAAAAACCGCAGGCCAGCATCAGCGAGAGCGTGCCGATAATCGACACGGGCATGGCCAGCAGCGGGATGATCGAGGCGCGCCAGGTCTGCAGGAACAGGATGACCACCAGCACCACCAGCAGCGTCGATTCGAGCAGGGTCTGGATCACCGCCAGAATGCTGGAGCGAACGAACTGGGTGGGGTCGAACACGATCTTGTAGTCGACCCCGGCGGGCATGTCTTCCTTGGCCTGGCGCATGATTTCGCGCGCCTGCGCGGAGATCGCCAGGGCATTGCCGCCGGCCATCTGGAACACCCCGAAACCCACCGCTGGCTTACCGTCGACCAGTGAGCGCAAGCCGTAGTCCGAAGCCGCCAGTTCGACCCGGGCCACATCGCGCAGGAACGTCACCGCGCCGCCGGCAGAGCTCTTGAGGATGATGTCGCCGAATTCCTTTTCCGATTTCAGGCGCCCCTGGGTATTGACCGACAGTTGTTGCGCGACATCCGTGCGCATCGGCTGGCCGCCGATGACCCCGGCGGCCACCTGGACGTTCTGTTCGCGGATCGCCGCGACCACATCGTTGGCGCTCAAGCCGCGCTGGGCGACTTTCTGCGGGTCCAGCCAGATGCGCATCGCGTAGTCGCCACCGCCCCAGATGCGCACCTCGCCGACGCCCGGGATACGCTCCAGCTGGTTCTTGATATTGAGAATGCCGTAGTTGCGCAGGTAGGTAGCGTTGTACTGGTCATCGGGGGAAACCAGGTGGATGGCCAGCGTCTGGGTCGACGACGACTTCATCGTCACCACCCCCAGCCGGCGCACGTCCTCGGGCAGCCGCGGCAGCGCTTGCGAGACCCGGTTCTGCACCAGTTGCTGGGCCTTGTCCGGATCGGTGCCGACCTTGAACGTGACGCTGAGTGTGAGGTTGCCGTCGCTGTTGGCCTGCGACTGCATGTACAGCATGTCCTCGACACCGTTGATCTGCTCCTCGAGCGGCGCCGCGACCGTCTGCGCCACCACCGCCGGGTTGGCGCCCGGGTACTGGGCATTGACCACGATCAGCGGCGGCACCACATCGGGATACTCCGAGACCGGCAGGCGGAACAGCGAGATGATCCCGGCCAGCAGGATCAGGGTCGACAGGGCGCCGGCGAAGATCGGCCGGTCGATGAAGAAACGGGAGAAGTTCATGGCTGGGTGCTCGCGTCCGCGCGCTGGGCCAGCAGCGGCCTGACGGTATCCCCAGGCCGTGCCCGGTGCAGGCCGTTGATCACCACCCGCTCGCCGGGCTGCAGGCCGGAATCGATGATGCGCAGATTGCCGACCAGGTTGCCGGGGCTGATGCGGCGGTACTCCACCTGATCATTGGCGGTCACCACCAGCACGAATTTCTTGTCTTGATCGGTGCCTATCGCACTGTCATCGATCAACACCGCCTGGCGCTCAGGGCCGCCGCCGAGCTTGATCCGGGCCAGCATGCCGGGCCTGAGCAGGCCGTCGGCGTTGTCGAAACTGGCGCGCACGCGCAACGTGGCCGACTGCAGGTCGAGCTGATTGTCCAGCGAGGCCAGCTTGCCCACCCGCGGGAAATCCGTTTCGTTGGACAGCCCGAGCATGACCGGCACCGCATCCGGCCGGGCACTGCTTTGGTTGAGGTAACGCAGGAACGTCTGCTCGTCGACGTCGAACGCGGCGTAGATCGGCGACAGCGATACCAGGGTGCTCAGCGGCGCGGCATTTTCCCCGGCGCTGACGATATTGCCTGTCGTCACCAGGGCATTGGACATGCGCCCGCTGACCGGGGCGGTGATCCGGGTGTGGGCCAGGTCCAGCCGAGCGCTGTCGAGTATCGCCTGGGCCTGCCTGACATTGGCCTGGGCTTCGCTGGCGGCGTTCTGCTTTTCGTCCAGGTCGCGCATGGCGATGGCATTGGAGTTGATCAGCCGCTGGGCCCGGCCCAGATCGGTGGCGGTGTACTGGCTTCGCGACTTGGCCGCGGCCAGGCTCGCCTGGGCTTCCTCGACCCGGGCGGCATAGGGCCTGGCGTCGATTTCAAACAGCAGGTCGCCCTCCTTGACGATCGCCCCGTCCTTGAAATGCACGGCGACGATCGTCCCCGACACCAGGGGGCGGATGACGACCTTTTCGACCGCCTCCAGCCGCCCGGAATAGTTCTGCCAGTCCGTCACGGGCCTGGACAGCACCATGGCCACGTCGACTTCGGCGGCCGGCGGCGCCACGCTGGCCTTCGCGGTGGTGGACGGTTCGCCGCGCAGCACGACTACCAGCGCGACCACCACGGCGCAGGCCAGCGTGGCGCGAATCATGAGAGCGCTGCCCGAGCGCCCGGATCGTATCGAGTCCATAAAACAACTTCCCTGTTATGAGGCCATCGGTTGAGAGGGGGTCAGGACGTGGCTTCGGGCTGGGCCAGGCTGCCGCCCAGCACCCTGGCCTTGCCGGTCCGGCCCCAACGCTGCATGACGGGGCGCTCGATAAAGTTGAACAGCAGCCAGCCGCCGAAGATGGAGAGCGCGAAGGTGAGCGCGACGATCAGCGTGGCGGTGCCGTTATCGAACAGACGGCCGCCAAGCAGCTGGGTCGCCAGGGTCATGATCAGCAGGTGGATCATGTAGAAGCCGAACGAGATCTCCCCCAGCCAGACCATCCAGCGCGTGTTGAGCAACCCTTTGCGATCCTTCAGGTCGCTGGCGGCGATCGCGGTGATCAGCGCCGCGACCGGCACCAGCGTCACCAGGTTGAGGCTGTACTGGAAAGGCACATACATGGCCGCCACGTAGCTGCCGACCAGCAGCGCGAAGGCCCAGGGCACGCTCAGGTCGATCCAGCGGCCGGCCATGAGGATCCGCGCCATGAGCATGCCCAGCACGAACTCGAACAGCCGCGCGGGCGGGAAGTAGTAGGCCCACCACCACTGGCTCAGGGAAATCGGGTACTCATTGATCAGTGGCGTGGCCGGGGCCAGCAGGCGTATGGCGACTTGCGTCAGGGCCAGGCCCGCGACCATCGCCCAGGCCCAGCGCCACAGCCGCTGCTCGGCAATGTTCCAGACCAGCTTGAGCGCCAGGGGAAACAGCAGATAGAAGAACATCTCGCAGCACAGCGACCAGGACGGGCCGTTGACGCTGAGGAAGGTGTCCATCCGTGGAATCCAGGAATGCACCAGCAACAGATTGGGCAGCCAGATCGCCACGCTGGCCGCCGGCACGCTGAACAGCAGCATCGCCAGCAGCCAGGTGGCGATGTGGTTGGGGTAGATCTTCAGTAAGCGGCGCTTCCAGAAGCCGGTCAGGCTGTCGCCCTTGCGCGCTGACCAGGTGATCACAAAGCCACTGAGCACGAAAAAGAACGACACGCCGAGCCAGCCGCCACCGCTGAAGATGCGCTGGAAGACATCGATCACGTCGCTGTCTGCGTAGGGGTTGAAACCGATGATCCGGGTCAGCGACGCGTGGAACATGAACACCATAGCCGCGGCGAAAAAGCGTATTCCCGTGAGCGAATCGAGTTTGCTGTGCACATGCGAATGGTAGAACTCTGCTTTTTTCATTATCCGATCCCCATAGAGTCACGGCGCGCCCGACGACGCGTGCGCGTGCCGAGCGTGCTCCCGATAAAAACCATCAATGGCGTTGCGAACTTGCAGGCAATGTTGCGAGGGGTACGGCAATGCAGATCGCTGAGCGAACCGTCTTTATTCGATGTTTGCGTGCCGGCCCCCAGCTGGCAGGGGCCGGCACCTGTTCACTGGCCGTAGACGGCGTTGCACAGGTCTACGGTGAACTGCCCGAACATGCCTTCGAAGGCGGTGTTGGTGAAGGCGACCACCGTCAATTGCTCGGCCGGGTCGACGAACCACGAATGCCCGTAGGCACCGCCCAGCCGCCAGCTGCCGGCCGACTCGGCGGTCTGCGCCGCCGCCGGGTCCTTGAGCACCGTGAAGCCCAGGCCAAAGCCGCGTCCGGGCCAGTTTTCCAGCTCCAGATCGGCGGTCTGGTTGCTGGTCATTTCATCGACCAGGGCTTGAGGCAGCAGCGGCGCGCCACCCTTGCGCAGGGTTTCGAGCAGCGTCAGGAACTCACCGGCGCTCCCGATCAGGCCCGAGCCACCGGAGTCATAGGCATTTGGGTCCAGGGCCCGGGCCGGGTCCAGCTTGATGCCCGCGGTGCCCTCGAAGACCGGGACCACTTCCAGCGCCTCGATACGATGCGGCCGTGGCTGATCGTTCAGGTACGCCGCGGTCAGGCGGCTGACGTCTGAAACCTTGAAACTGGTGTCGTGCAACTGCAGTGGCTGGACCACCAATTGATCGATCGCCACGGCGAGGGTCGTGCCATGCACGGCGGCGATCAGCCCGCCCAGGACGTCGGTGGCGATCGAGTAGCCCCAGTTGCTGCCGGGCTTGTACTGCAATGGAATCTGGCCCAGGCGGCGCAGGTTCTCTTCCAGCGAAAGCTCGCTGCGCTCCAGCCCGTCGGACACCCCGGCGGCGTGATAAGGACCGCCCTCGGCGCTTTCCAGGAAGCCATAGGAAAGACCGGCGGTATGGCTCAGCAGCTGGCGCAGGGTAATGGTCGCGGGCTGGCCGTCGCTCAGGGTTGGCTTGAAATACGGCAACCAGCGGCTGATGTCATCGTCCAGCTGGATCTTGCCCTGGGCGACCAGCACCAGCGCCGCCACCGAAGCGATCGGCTTGGAAACCGAAGACAGCCGGAACAAGGCATCTTCACGCATCGGCACCTGCGCTTCCCGGTCGGCCAGGCCCGCCGCGCGGCGATAGATGAGTTCGCCGCGATGAGCCACCAGCACCACGGCGCCCACCAGGCGCTGGTCGTGCAGGGTCTGCTCGAGCACGGCATCGATCCGTGAAGCCACCTGGGTGGGCTCGAACGAGCGAAGAGACTGTAGCGGGCGAAGCGGTTCGTTGACTGACATAGCTGACCCCAAATTGCTGAATGGTTGAACTGGATGCAGCGATGGTAGAACCGGCCACGGTAGGGAAACAGAGGTTACAATTCCGGGGTCCACGGACATTTTTGTCCGCAATCAAAGGAGTGAGTGTTGGATAAGCTCAATGGCATCACCGTGTTCGTCCAGGTCGCCGAAAGCCGCAGTTTCGTCGCGGCGGGCCGCTTGCTCGGGATCTCCGCCTCGGCCGTGGGCAAGAGCATCGCCCGAATGGAAGAGAAACTCGGCACCCGGCTATTCCACCGCAATACCCGCAGCATCAACCTGACCAGCGAGGGCTCGCTGTTCCTGGAACGCTGCCGCCGGGTGCTCAACGAGCTGGAAGCCGCGGAGCAGGAACTCTCCAGCTCCAGCGAGACGCCACGCGGCAAGCTGCGCATCAGCCTGCCGCTGCTGGGCAACGTTTTGTTCATGCACCTGTCGCGCTTCATGCAGCGTTATCCGGACATCCAGCTGGAACTGGACTTCACCGACCGGCTGGTGGACGTGGTCGAGGAAGGCTTCGACGCCGTGCTGCGCACCGGCCAGTTGCACGACTCCCGCTTGATGGCCAGGAAACTCGACAGCTTCGGCTTCTACCTGGTGGGTGCACCCAGCTATTTTGCCAGCCACGGCTACCCGGCCACGGTCGAGCAGCTGCAGGAGCACCACTGCCTGCATTACAAACTGCCGTCGACAGGCAAGCTGGAAAAATGGCCGCTGACCGGCCTCGCCGAAGGCGCCGAGCTGAAGGTGCCGGCGACCATGGTCTGCAATAACCTGGACATGCTGATCCACATGGCCAGGCAAGGCCTGGGCATCGCCTGCGTCCCCGAATTCGCGGTGCGCGAGGCACTGGATGCCGGCGAACTGGAATCGATCCTGCCCGACCGGGTGCAGCGCACCCTGAACATCCAGGTGGTATGGCCGTCGAGCCGCCACCTCACACCGAAACTGCGGGCGTTCATTGACTTTATCTGTGACGGCGGGGGGCGGGGGTGAGGGTTGCCGACCTCTTGGCAGCCCGCGCAGCGTTCGAAATATCGAGGCGGCCTTTGGCTTGGCCAGGTCCAGATGTAAGGCTCTTCGCTTTCTATTGAGCGACTTTTCCTAGAAACCCCAACCCGCTTGCGCCTGCCAAACCTGCTGCCTAGGCTCGGCCTGTCACTGACCATTCGGTGACCGGGTTTAGCAGCTCGAAACGTCACATTGGGCGCATAGCGTCACCTACCGTCTGACTAAGTCAGCACGTCATGGTGGCCTGGAGATGCACCATGAAAAAGCTCCTCCCCGATCCACCCATGCCCCTGCCCGGGCAATTCAGAACCCCCGAACACGACCTCGCCACCCAGCGCATCCGCCTGGCCCTGGCCTCGAACAATCATGAGCCTTCGATTCTCAATAGCCTGAGAGACACCGCCTCCACCGCCGTGGGCCGTGACTCTCTGTTCAATGTCCGCCCCGGCATCAGCGCCGAAGAAGCCTTGGTCCATGTGTCGCTGCTCCTGGATTGCGCGGTACAGGTCAGTGATGAAATCAGCGAACGCGCCAGCGGTGTGGAACGCGGGCTGATCTGGTCGATGATCCACTCGGTGGAAATGGCCAATGCCGTAGTGAACGCACTGCTCGATGCCAATCGGCCGACCGAGGCCACTGCCTTGCGTTAAAGGCTCAAGTAGCCGAAGGCAGGAACGGGGCGAATATTCATTCGCCCCTCTTTATAGAGGCGCTCTTATTGATCGGCCCTCTGCAAGCCTGAAGTAAAACCTTTATGAGGCTGGATGCGACCGCCCCCCTCATCAAGACGCCCCATGCACCCGCGCCGTCAACTCCAGCCCCAGGGCGCGCATCACCGCCAGCAGGGTCTTCAGGGTCGGGTTGCCCTTGTCACTGAACGAGCGGTACAGCTGCTCGCGGGACAGCCCGGTTTCATGGGCCAGTTCGGTCATGCCCTTGGCCCGCGCCACCACGCCCAGGGCTTTGGCGATGTAGCCGGCATCGCCGGTCTCGAAGGCGTCCGCCATGAACAGGGCAATGGCCTGCGGGTCGCGCAAGGCCGTGGCGGGGTCATAGTCGAATAGCGGTTCGTTCATGATCGACTCCAACGACGGGCCAGGTATTTGGCCAGTTCGATATCGCGGCCCTGGCGACTCTTGTCGCCGCCGCATAACAGGATGACGAGTTGCAGGCCGCACGGCTGGAAGTAAACCCGGTAGCCCGGCCCGTAATGGATGCGCAACTCACTGACGCCTTCGCCCACCGGGGACACGTCACCGGCAAGGCCGTTGGCCAGGCGAAAAATCCACGCAGCGATCAACGCCCTGGCTGTGGGATCCTTGAGCCTGTTTTCCCACTCCATAAAGGTCGCGATCTGTTTGATCTCGATCATGCCGCGACCGTAGTTTAAAGACTACATTTTTTGAAAGCGTATTTGTATTGCAAGGCACTGCCAGCGCACAGGCCGATAGCGATCCGGGCCACAGCGTGTTGAAATCGAGCACTCGGCCACAACCTGATGTCTCAACGGCTCAATGTCTTAACTCCTGTAAGGACGTCCCCATGAGAAAGCTGTTCCCCCTGCTGCTCCTCGCCGCGGCTTTCCATCAGCCCCTCGCCCTCGCCGACTGCGCCAGCTCGCCCAAGCCGGTGGCCGAGGCCTTCTACAACTGGTACCTGCAAAGTTTCAGCAACGAAAAAGACCCGATCACCGATGACCTGCCGCACCTGCAGCAGTACGTCACCCAAACGCTGATCGAACGGATCAAGAAGCAGATGAGCAGCCCCGAAGGGCTTGAAGAGGACTACTTCCTCAAGACCCAGGACTACATGGATGAGTGGCTGACCCAGATCAAGGTCAGCGAACCGCAGGTGCAAGGCACCTCGGCGCGCGAGTCGGTGACCCTGGGCAATACGCCGGACACCACGCAGATCGTCGACCTGCTGCTGGTCAAGGACAAGGGCTGCTGGAAGATCAACGAGGTGCTGGCCACCACGGATCAGAGCGAATGATCCGCGGCGGCCGGCCAGGCAGGGTCAGATATCGAGAATGATCTTGCCGAAGTGCTGGTTGCTTTCCTGGTAGCGGAAGGCATCGACTATCGCATCCAGGGCGAAATGCTTGTCGAGGATCGGATGCATGCCGTTGGCATCGATGGCGCGGACCATGTCCTGCTGCTGCCGGCGGTTGCCCACCAGCACGCCTTGCAGGCGCAACTGCTTGACCAGCGCGGTGACGATCGGGAACTCACCCGCCACGCCGGTCAGGATGCCGATCACCGAGATATGGCCACCGGCCCGGGCAGCGATCATCGACTGTTCCAGGGTAGCCGGGCCACCCACTTCGATCACATGGTCGACGCCACGGCCGGCGGTGAGTTTCTGCACGGTTTCGCCCCAGGCCGGATCCTTGCGGTAGTTGATCAGGTGATCGGCGCCGAGGGCTTTCAGCCGCTCCAGCTTGGCATCGCTGGACGAGGTGGCGATCACGGTAGCACCGAGCATCTTGGCGAATTGCAGGGCGAAGATCGACACGCCGCCGGTGCCTTGCACCAGCACGGTATCGCCGGCGGTCACCCGGCCGTCGTCCACCAGCGCGCGCCAGGCGGTGAGACCGGCGGTGGTCAGGGTCGCGGCTTCGGCGTGGCTCCAGCCCTTGGGCGCACGGGTGAAGGCGGTGGCGCGGGCGGTAACGACTTCACGGGCGTAACCGTCCAGGCCGTCGCCCGGCACCGTGGCAAAGCCGACGACATTGGGCCTGCCGTCCAGCCACTCGGGGAAAAAGGTGCTGACCACCGAGTCGCCAACGGCGAATTCACTGACCCCCTCGCCCACGGCGATCACTTCGCCGGCGCCATCGGCCATCGGGATGCGCGACTCGGTCGGCCCCCACATGCCGCTGACCACCGCGAAGTCGTGGTAGTTGAGGGAGCTGGCGCGCAGGCGCACGGTGATTTCGCCCGCTTGTGGCGCCGCGGCCGGAGCCTCGCCGACCACTACGTTGTCGTAGCCACCACCGGGTTGTACGTAGATTGCTTTCATGAACAGATCCTCCTGGGTTGCTTTTTCATTTCGAAAAATAACGAAATGTTCAAGTAAAAAAACTCAGAGCTCGCGCTTCAGTTGCTCGGTAAAGGCCGCAATAGCGGCTTCGTTACGGCGAAAGTAAGTCCACTTGCCGATGCGCGTGGCCTCGACCAACCCGGCCTGCTGCAGGATCGCCAAATGGCTGGAGGTGCTGGACGCCGAAAGCGCGGCCTTGTGCTGCAGGTGAGTCATGCAGATGCCGATTTCTTTCGGTGCGTCATGCCCCTGGGGCGGAAAGTTGCCTGCCGGGTCCTTCAGCCATTCAAGCATCTGCATACGGATGTCGCTGGCCAGCGCTTTGATTTGATCGATGAGCATGGCGGGGATATTACGGACTTTTACGAAATGATCAAGGCCTGAGCAATATCCCCGCCCCTCTTCCTATTGCTTGGGCTCGACGATCGGCCCCGGCGCTTTCACCTGGGTCATCAGGTCATCGTCCCACTGCCCCTCCACCTTGATCTGGGCCAGGGCCCCCAGTTCCATGGCCTCGATCAGGTTGTGGCTGAGGTACACGTAGGTGCCCGGTTGCTTGAAGGTGTACAGCGCCGCCACCGCGGAACCGCCAGGGATAAACCAGGTTTCCATGTTGCGTTGCGGCGGGTTGGCGAATTTGCCGGTGGTCCAGACCCAGTCGCCATGGCCGCCAATCAGGTGCGGACGACTGTCGCGGTTGGCCTGGGAATGGATGAACAGCACGCTTTCACCGACCTTGGAGGTCAGCGCGTTGGCCCCGGTCAGGGCGCCGACACGGCCGTTGAACACCACGTGGCTCGGGGTCAGGGTGCGCATGACCGCGCGGGTGTCCTGGTAACTGGACGCCAGGTCCGGGTAGTCCTTGTAGTGGCCGTCCTTGTCCTTGGGGATATACAGGTCGGACTCGCCGATGGTGTAGACGCGATCGTAATGCAGGGGCTTGCCCTGCGGGTCGCGCAGGCCGTCACGCGGCAGCACCATCAGCGCACCGTTCATGCCCGAAACCACGTGCCACGGCACCATGCCTTGCGGCGCACAGTGGTAGACAAAGGTGCCGCTGCGGTCGGCCTTGAAGCGCAGCACCACTTCCTGCCCTGGCGCCACCTGGGTCAGGCCCGCCCCGCCCAGGGCGCCGGTGGCCGCGTGAAAGTCGACGTTGTGGGGCATGCTGTTGGTCGCCGGATTGACCAGCGTCAGCTCTATATAGTCACCCTCATGCACCACCAGGGTCGGGCCGGGCATGGAGCCGTTGAAGGTCATGGCCTGGAGCGTGGTGCCCTGGTCGTCGATGACCATTTTTTTCTCTTCGATCCTCATGCGGAACTGCACCACCTTGGGCGGCCCGCTGACCACTTGCTCATGGGGATGCACCAGCGGCGGCGCGACCAGATCGACCTTCACCCGCTGCAAACCCTCGGCCCCACCGGCCAGCGCCAGGCTGCTGGCACAGCTGCCAAGCAGCACACAGGCCCCCAAGACACTTCGAAAAACACTCATTGCAGCTTCTCCTTGCCAATCAACGATGGGGCATTGCAAGGCAAGTGCGCGCAACTTTCCTTGTCGTAAAGCAAGAAATGGCGACAGAAGGTCAACCCGCGCACCGTCCCCTGACCCAGGGCAGAAAATCGCCCTCTCGATCCGTTCTACGGGCGCCGCTCATTTGCCCCAAACCCCCATGTCTGCTAGTGTCGCGCCGGTTTAACGTCAACCGGGATAGCCGCCATGGCCCGCAAAAAAGCTGCCTTAGATTTCGAACAATCCCTCGCCGACCTGCAAACGCTGGTCGAGCGTCTGGAGAACGGCGAGCTGTCGCTGGAAGACTCGTTGACCGCCTTCGAGCAAGGCATCGGCCTGACCCGCGATTGCCAGGCGGCGCTGGCCCAGGCCGAGCAGAAGGTGCAGATCCTGCTGGAGCGCGATGGCGAGCTGGCCGAAGAACCCTTCGATGCGGAACAGCCAGAATGATCGCGGCCTATCAGGCCAGCAGTCAGGCCCGGGTCAATGCTGCACTGGAAACCCTGTTCCACGCGCCAAGCCCGGAGCTGGCCCGTCTTTACGAGGCCATGCGCTACAGCGTGATGAACGGCGGCAAGCGCGTACGCCCGCTGCTGGCCTACGCCGCCTGCGAAGCCCTCGGCGCCCGGCCGGAGCAAGCCAACGGCGCGGCCTGCGCGGTGGAGCTGATCCACGCCTATTCCCTGGTGCACGACGATTTGCCGGCGATGGACGACGACGATCTGCGTCGCGGCCAGCCGACCACCCACAAAGCCTTCGATGAAGCCTGCGCGATTCTCGCTGGCGACGGTTTGCAGAGCCTGGCCTTCAGCGCCCTGCTCGACCCGCGCCTGAGCGATTCGAGCGCCGAGATCCGCCTGCAGATGGTCAGCGCCCTGGCGCTGGCGGCGGGCCCGGCGGGCATGGTCGGCGGCCAGGCCATCGACCTCGGTTCGGTGGGCCTCAAGCTCGACCAGAAAGCCCTGGAATACATGCACCGGCACAAGACCGGCGCGCTGATCGAGGCCAGCGTCAAGCTCGGCGCCCTGGCCAGCGGCCGGGCCGAGAAAGACGAGCTCAAGTCCCTGCAGACCTATGCCCAGGCCATCGGCCTGGCCTTCCAGGTGCAGGACGACATTCTCGACGTGGAAAGCGATACCGCGACCCTCGGCAAACGCCAGGGTGCCGACATCGCGCGGGACAAACCGACCTACCCGGCCCTGCTCGGCCTGGAAGCGGCCAAGGCCTATGCCTTGGAGCTGCGCGATCAGGCCCTGCACGCACTGCGACCCTTTGACGCGGGCGCCGAGCCCCTGCGGGAGCTGGCGCGTTATATCGTCGAACGACGCAGTTGATCGACCCCGGCGCGGCAGACCGCATATCGGCCAAGTTCCGCGCTCTGCGTGGGCAGCTTGCGATGCATAAGGTAAACTGCCGCCTCTTTTATACCTATAACGATTCGCCTGATGCCCACGACGTTTCATGAGATTCCCCGCAAGCGCCCGACCACGCCCCTGCTCGACCGTGCCAACACGCCGGACGGCCTGCGCCGGTTAGGCGAAGCCGAGCTGGAAACCCTGGCCGATGAGTTGCGCCTGGAATTGCTCTATACGGTCGGCCAGACCGGTGGGCATTTCGGTGCCGGCCTGGGCGTCATCGAGCTGACCATCGCGCTGCATTACGTCTTCGACACGCCGGACGACCGTCTGGTGTGGGACGTGGGTCATCAGGCTTATCCGCACAAGATCCTCACCGGTCGCCGCGAGCGCATGGCCAGCCTGCGCCAGAAGGACGGCCTGGCCGCCTTCCCTCGGCGTTCCGAGAGCGAGTACGACACCTTTGGCGTCGGCCATTCCAGCACCTCGATCAGCGCGGCGCTGGGCATGGCCATTGCCGCCCGCCTGCAGAACAGCGAGCGCAAGGCGATCGCGGTGATCGGCGACGGCGCCCTGACCGCGGGCATGGCCTTCGAGGCGCTGAACCACGCGCCGGAAGTGGACGCCAACATGCTGGTGATCCTCAACGACAACGACATGTCGATCTCGCGCAACGTCGGCGGCCTGTCCAACTACCTGGCCAAGATCCTCTCCAGCCGCACCTACGCCAGCATGCGCGAAGGCAGCAAGAAAGTGCTGTCGCGCCTGCCCGGTGCCTGGGAAATCGCCCGTCGCACCGAAGAATACGCAAAAGGCATGCTGGTTCCCGGCACCCTGTTCGAAGAACTGGGCTGGAACTACATCGGCCCGATCGATGGCCACGACCTGCCGACCCTGATCGCCACCCTGCGCAACATGCGCGACCTCAAGGGCCCGCAGTTCCTGCACGTGGTGACCAAAAAGGGCAAGGGTTTCGCCCCGGCGGAAGTCGACCCGATCGGCTACCACGCCATCACCAAGCTCGATCCCCTGGACAGCCCCGCCGCCGCGCCGAAAAAAGCCGGCGGGCCGAAGTACTCCGGCGTGTTCGGCGAATGGCTGTGCGACATGGCCGCCGCCGACCCGCGCCTGGTGGGTATTACCCCGGCGATGAAGGAAGGCTCGGACCTGGTGGCCTTCAGCGAGCGTTTCCCGCTGCGCTACTTCGACGTGGCGATTGCCGAGCAGCACGCCGTGACCCTGGCGGCCGGCATGGCCTGCGAAGGCGCCAAGCCGGTGGTGGCGATCTATTCGACCTTCCTGCAGCGCGGTTACGACCAGCTTGTTCACGATGTGGCGGTGCAGAACCTCGACGTGCTGTTCGCCATCGACCGCGCCGGCCTGGTGGGCGAAGACGGCCCGACCCACGCCGGCAGCTTCGACCTGTCGTTCCTGCGCTGCATCCCCGGCATGGTGGTGATGACCCCGAGCGACGAGAACGAGCTGCGCAAGATGCTCAGCACCGGCCACCTGTACAACGGCCCGGCCGCCGTGCGCTACCCGCGCGGGACCGGCCCGAACGCCACCATCGAGAAAGACCTGCAGCCGATCGAGATCGGCAAGGGCGTGGTGCGCCGCCAGGGCAGCAAGGTCGCCCTGCTGGTGTTCGGCGTGCAACTGGCCGAGGCGCTGAAAGTCGCCGACAAGCTGGATGCCACCGTGGTCGACATGCGTTTCGTCAAGCCGCTGGATGAAGCCCTGGTGCGCGAGATCGCCGCCAGCCACGAGCTGCTGGTGACCGTCGAAGAGAACGCCATCATGGGCGGCGCCGGCGGCGCGGTCAGCGAATTCCTGGCGCGCGAGGCGATCCTCAAGCCGATCCTGCACCTGGGCTTGCCGGACCTCTACGTCGAGCACGCCAAACCAGCGCAGATGCTGGCCGAATGCGGCCTGGACGAAGCCGGCATCGAAGCCGCCGTGCGGGAACGCCTGCGCCTGCTCGGCCTGTAAGCCTCATAAGCGACGGCCCCTTCGGGGCCGATCGCAGCCTTCGGCAGCGGCTACAGGAGTTATCCCCGGCCCCTGCCTCGCTCGCCAAGCGCCACGGATTGTCGATGAAACCCGCCCTCCTCGTCCTGCCCCTTGCCTTGCTACCCGCCGTCCACCTGCTGGCCGACACTCTCGATCGCGAACAAGCCCTCAAGCTGCCCGACACGCTGATCAGCGCCAACCGCCAGGTAGAGGCGCGCAACGACAGCAGCGCCGCCAACACCCTGTTCACCCGCGACGATATCGACCGCCTGCAACCCTCCAGCGTCACCGACCTGCTGCAACGGGTGCCTGGCGTGCAGGTAGCGCAGAGCGGTGGCCGGGGCAGCGTGCCGGGGATCTATATCCGCGGCACTTCGTCGGCCCAGACCCTGGTGCTGGTGGACGGCCAGCGCATCGGCAGTTCGAGCTCCGGCGATAGCAATCTGCAGCATCTGAACATTGAGCAGATCGAACGGGTGGAAGTGCTGCGCGGTTCGCGTTCGGTGATTTACGGCAGCGACGCCATCGGCGGGGTGATCCAGATCTTCACCCGACGCAGCGCCGAGCAGGGCCTGCAACCGCGCCTGCACCTGGGGGTGGGCAGCCACCAGAGCTGGGAACGCAGCATCGGCCTGTCCGGCGGTGACCAGCAGACCCGCTTCAACCTGGGCGCCAGCCTCGACGATACCGCCGGGAGCAATCGCACCCATGAGTCCTATGCCAGCGATCGCGATGATGACGCCTACCGCAACCAGGCCCTCAGCCTGAGCCTGAGCCACGCCTTCAACGACGACTGGGAAGCCGGCCTGAACCTGCTGGATAACCGCGGCAAAAGCGAGTTCGACAACCCCTTCGGGCGCTTCGACAGCCGCACCTTCGAGAGCTTCCCCCAGAAGCCCTACAGCGAGTTCGCGGTGAGCAGCTTCAGCAGCTATATCGACGGCCGTATCAACGAAGCCTGGAAGTCGCGCCTGGAACTGGGCCACAGCGAGAACCGCGAGAAGACCTTCGACAAGCTCAGCGATGAACGCACGGTGTTCAACACCTACCGCGACTCGGTCAACTGGCAGAACGACCTGAGCCTCGACGAACGCAACAGCCTGATCGTCGGCGGCGACTGGTACCAAGACCGGGTCAACAGCAGTACCGCCTTCGCCGAGGACAGCCGCTGGAACCGCGCGGCCTTTGTCCAGCATCGCTTCAAGGCCGAGAGTTTCTCTACCGAGCTGGGCCTGCGTCGCGACCAGAACCAGCAGTTCGGCGGCCAGAACAGCTGGAGCGGCACCCTCACCCTGCCGCTGAATGCCGACAACGATGTCCTGCTGACCTACAGCGAAGGCTTCCGCGCCCCGACCTTCAACGACCTGTATTACCCCGACTTCAGCAACCCCGACCTCAAGCCCGAGACCTCGAAAAGCTACGAGCTGCAATGGCGCAGCCAGTTGAGCGAAAGCACTCGCCTGGAAACTTCGCTGTACCGCACCGACCTGGAAGACGCGATTATCTTTGGCAGCAACTCGCGCCCGCAGAACGTCGCCTCGGCACGCATCAACGGCTTCGAGGCGGCGCTGCGCCAGGAGCTGTTCGGCTGGCAGAGCAATCTGGGGCTGGCGATCATCGATCCCCGCGACCGTGACACCGGCCACACTCTGGCCCGCCGTGCCCGACGCACCCTGAGCCTGGACCTGGACCGGCAGTTCGAGCGTCTGGGCCTCGGCGCCAGCTGGCAGGCGGTGAGCAGCAGCTATGACGACCTGGCCAACCAGCAACGCCTCGGCGGTTATGCCCTGCTGGGCTTGCGCAGCAGCTGGGCGCTGAATCGCGAGGTCCGGCTGGAACTGAAGGTCGACAATCTGCTGGATAAGTCCTACAGCCGGGTGCTGTACAGCCATGACGGCGCGCAATACGGGTATCGGGAGCCAGGCCGGGCCTGGATGTTCGGGGTGACCTGGACGCCGGAGCTTTAGACATGTGGCGCCAGTGAGGGCGCTATCGCGGGCCAGCCTCGCTGAGTCTGTAGGAGCGAGGCTTGCCCGCGATGCCCTAGCCGCCGCTACTCAGAATCAAGCCACTCACAGAGCTTGGCCGTCGCGGCGATCATCTGCCCGCTCGGCCGCTCCAGGCCTTTATCGCTGATCAGCACCAACCGGCCCTGGGCCACGGCCTTCAGCTGCGGCCAGGCTTTCCAGGCGTCCAACTGGGCCTGGGTGCTGGCCAGGATCACTTCAGGGTTGCGCTGCAACACCGCCTCGACACTGACCTGGGGCGCCGGCAGCGGCAGGTCGGCAAACACGTTGCGCGCGCCGCACACACTCAAGGCATCACTGATGATTTGCCCGCCGCCCACGGTGTACAGCGGCTGATCCCAGACCTGATAGAACACCGCCATCGGCGCACTGCGGGCATAGCGCTGACGCAGGCTGGCCAACTGCTGCCGTAACGCATGGGCACGTTCCAGGCCGCGTTGTGGGCGCCCTAGCCGGGCGGCGATGGTTTCGATCTGGGTAATGAGCTGGTCGAGACTGTGGGGTTCGGCCACCAGGGTCGGGATACCCAGGCGGCTGAGCTGTTCGCGCTGGGCCGGGCCGACGCTGCCGGGCCAGAGCAGGAGCAGATCCGGCTTGAGGCTGAGCAGCCGCTCCATGTCCAGCTGGCCGTAGCGGCCCACCGACGGCAGGTTGTGCAATTGGGGAGGACGCTCGCCAGCATCCAGCACGCCGACCAGCAGGTCGGCGGAATCCAGTTCAACGACGATTTCCGACAGTGAAGGCGCCAGGCTGACCACGCGCTCCACGGCCAGCGCCGGGCCGCCGAGGGCCAGCAGCAGGACTGCCAGCCAGCGAGACATCAACCGAGCTGACGCGGGATGCGGTAGAGGTAGAACAGCACGGCGGTGGACAGTGCCAGCAGGATCAGCGGCACCGCCTCCAGGCCGACGAACACCGCCAGGGCGCCGATCCAGGCCGGCAGCGCCGCGGCCAGGAACGCCGCACGACGGCGGGCCGCCAGCTCGATCCAGGCGGCCGGCTCTTCAGGGGTATCGAGGGCTTTATGGGTGGCGATCAACGCACGCTTGTAGCCGCCGAAGAAACGCAGGCTGACAAACATCGAGGCCACGCCAGCGATGAAAAACGGCATCGCCAGGATCGGCAGCAGCGGCTCGCCCTGGCCAAACACCAGGTTGAGCACGAACAGCGGCAGCAGCGCCAGCGCCAGGTATTGCCACCAGCTGACGGCCAGGCGCCGCCGGACCTGACCGCGGGTCACGCCCGGTCTACCTCACCCTGGTGCTCGTTGCCCATCATGTGGTCGAGCTTGCTGGCCTTGGTGGCCAGGTAGAGTTTGTTGTGCGGGTTGTGACCGGTATGCAGCGGCACACGCTCGGCGACGACTATGCCCATCTCGGTCAGGGCTTTGACCTTGCGTGGGTTGTTGGTCATCAGGCGCAGGGACTTCACCCCCAGGTGCTCGAGCATCGGCAGGCACATGGCGTAGTCACGCTGGTCGGCGGCAAAGCCCAGGCGCTCGTTGGCTTCCACGGTGTCGGCGCCGCCGTCCTGCAACTCATAGGCGCGGATCTTGTTGAGCAAGCCGATACCGCGGCCTTCCTGGCGCAGGTACAGGAGCACGCCACGGCCTTCGCGGGCGATCGCCTGCAGGGCGGCTTCCAGTTGCGAACCACAGTCGCAGCGCTGGCTGAACAGGGCATCGCCGGTCAGGCATTCGGAGTGCAACCGGCCGAGCACCGGAGCGCCATCGGCAATATCACCCAGGCTGAGCACGACGTGCTCGCGGCCGGTGGCTTCATCGAGAAAACCGTGCATGGTGAATTGCGCAAAAGGGGTGGGCAGCTTGGAAGCGGCAACAAAAACGACGGGCACCGTTGTGCTCCTGATCTGTATGGGACTGGAGATTCGCAGAGGCGGCATTGTAACAGCAGCTTCCGACAGACGCTTAGGCTGAATTATCGGACATAAAGATCGAGAAGTTAGATCAACGGTCTTCAGACGGACGCCCGGTATCGAACGGATAGGGCTGCTGCCAGCGCTGGAAAATCGGGCGCAAACGGCCGTTTTTCACCAACTCGTCCATCCGCCGATCGAACAGCGCGCGCAGCACCCGGCCCCGTTCATTGTCGGCAAAGCCCAGGAACAGCGGCAGTTCGGCCAGATGGGTGCGCCTGAACTGCGAACGGTCCTCGGCCTGGGACAGGACAAAATCGACCTCGGTCAGGGCATCGATATAGAAGTCGGCGCGACCTTGCTGGAGCATCGGCAAGATACCGACCCGCCGGCGGATTTCATTGAAGCGCTGAATATTGGGCAAGTAGTCCTGATAGCGGTAGCCGCGCACCCAGACCAGGCGGTAGTTGCCAAGCGTGGCCAGGGCCGGCGGCGAGTTCGTCGCCAGGCCCAGGCTGTAGATATGGTCGGTGTCGTAGTTCCAGCGCGGATACAGGGCGCCATCGGTTTCGTCCCGGTAGGAGCCGACCAGGGCATCGACTTCACGCCGCTGCACCAACCCGACCGAACGGGTGTAGGGCACGCTGCGCATGTCGAGCTTCACGCCCTGGGTCTCGAAGACTTCGCGCAGGATATCCCAGGCCATGCCGTGGCCATCGGCCTGGGTGTAGTTGTCCCACTCCTCGCTGGCCACCCGGATTTCCCCAGGCAGCGCCGCAGGCTCTGCGGCCCGGACCAGGCTGGCGGTCAAGACACAGAGCGTTACCAGCAGAGCGCGAGCGACCGGCATGGCTGATTCCTCAGGCAAAGCACCACACCAGCCCCTGCATCGCCAACCAGGCGAAGACCCCGGCCAGCACGTCGTCGAGCATGATCCCGATACCGCCGTGCACATGCCGGTCGATCCAGCGGATCGGCCAGGGCTTGAGAATGTCGAAGAAGCGGAACATCAGGAAGCCCGCCAGCAACCACTGCCAGCCTTCTGGCACCAGCCACAGGGTGATCCACATGCCGACCATTTCGTCCCAGACGATACCTTCATGGTCGTGCACCCGCAGGTCGTCGGCCACCTTGCCGCACAGCCAGAAGCCGAACAGCATGGTGATGCCGAGCATCAGCCAGTAGCCCCAGTCCGGCAGCATCTGCCACAGCGGAATGAATGGCAGCGCCACCAGCGAGCCCCAGGTCCCCGGGGCCTTGGGCAAGGTGCCCGAACCGAAGCCGAAGGCCAGGAAATGCCAGGGATTACGCCAGACGGAAGGCGGCACGCACTCTGCCGGAACCTGTTTGGGATGATCTGTCACGGTGTCTCCCGAAAATGTTGATAGCCCCGAGTGCTCGGGGTGATGTCCCGCCCCTCGGCATCCAGCAGCACCACGCCCTGCCCGGCCACGACCCGGCCCAGCACATGCACCGGCCAGCCGGCGGCGAGCAGCGGCGCCAGCTCGGCTTCGGGCAAGGTGAAGACCAGCACGTAGTCGTCGCCGCCGCTGAGTGCCGCCGAGCGCGCGTCATTCTCACCGAGAAAGCTCAACAACGCCCGGGACATCGGCAGTTTTTCACTTTCGATCAGCAAGCCGACAGCCGAAGCCGCAGCAATGTGCCCGCAGTCGGCCAGCAGGCCATCGGAGATATCCATGGCCGCGCTGGCCTTGCCACGCAGCGCCTGGCCCAGGGCCAGTTGCGGTTGCGGCGACCAGTAGTGGGCCAGCAAGGGCTCGGCGATATCCGGATCGGCGCTGCGCTGCCCGAGCACCAGGGGCAAGGCCCCAGCGCCATTGCCCAGTTCGCCACCCACACACAGCAGATCGCCCGGACGGGCACCGCTGCGGGTCAGGGCCTGGCCGGCGGGCACGCGACCGAACACGGTCATGGTCAGGGTCAACGGGCCGCGCGTGGTGTCGCCGCCTACCAGGCGCACGCCACAGCTCTGCGCCATGGCGCTCAGGCCGTTGGCATAGGCTTGCAGCCAATCGGCTTCGACCGTCGGCAGGGTCAGGGCAAGGGTGAAGGCGACGGGCGCGGCGCCCATGGCCGCCAGGTCGCTGACCGCCACTGCCAGCGAGCGCTGGCCGAGCAGGAAAGGGTCGCAGGGATCTGCGAAATGCACACCGGCCACCAGGGTGTCGGTGGAAATCGCCAACTGTTCGCCGGGGGGAACAGCTAGCAAGGCGCAGTCGTCGCCAATCCCCAGTGCAACGCCCTCGCCGCCCTGCGCACAAGGCGCGGCAGCGAAGAAGTTACGGATCAGCTCAAACTCGCCCATGGCAGCTGCAAGCGCGGATCAGCGCTTGAATGCCTTCACTTCAGCTTCACGCAGACGCGGGGCCAGCTTGTCGAGTACGCCGTTGACGAACTTGTGGCCGTCGGTGGAACCGAAGACCTTGGCCAGTTCGATACCTTCGTTGATCACAACGCGGTACGGCACGTCGACGCGCTTGAGCAGTTCCCAGGTGGACAGGCGCAGCACCGCCAGTTCGACCGGGTCCAGCTCTTCGATGGTGAGGTCCAGGCAAGGGGCGAGAGCGTTGTCGATCTCGTTCTTGTTGGCCGGAACGCCGTGCAGGATCTCACGGAAGTAGGCACCGTCGATGTCGGTGAAATCGTTGTCGACCCGGAACTGCGCTTCGATCTCGTTCAGCGAGTGCTTGGCCATGTGCCATTGGTACAGCGCCTGGGTCGCGAGCTGACGGGCTTCGCGACGCTTGGCGCTCTTGGATGGCTTGCCAGCGTCCGCAGGTTTCGGATCGCGCGGGTTGAAACGATCGCTTTCGTCGCTAATCACTTGGCCTCCAACTGCGCCAGCAGGCTGACCATTTCCAGAGCGGACAAGGCAGCTTCAGCACCTTTGTTGCCGGCCTTGGTGCCGGAACGTTCGATGGCTTGCTCGATCGAGTCGACGGTCAGCACGCCGAAGGCGACCGGTACGCCGAACTCCATGGACACCTGGGCCAGGCCCTTGGTGCATTCGCCCGCCACGTATTCGAAGTGCGGAGTGCCGCCACGAATGACCGCGCCCAGGGCGATGATCGCCGCGAACTCGCCCTTCTGCGCGACTTTCTGCGCAACCAGCGGAATCTCGAAGGCGCCAGGGGCACGGATCACGGTGATGTCGCTTTCGCTCACGCCGTGACGAACCAGGGCGTCAACGGCGCCGCTGACCAGGCTTTCGACGACGAAGCTGTTGAAACGGCCGACCACCAGGGCATAGCGGCCTTTGGGGGCGATGAAGGTACCTTCGATGGTCTTCAGGGTCATTCGACAAATCTCTTAAAGAGCCGGAGCGCGTTCACTACGCGCTCACTAGTGATATTTGAACCGCGAATTTCAAGCCCGCAACAACCGGCTTTTATTCGGAGGGCACGTATTCTACAACTTCCAGGTCGAAACCGGATATCGCATTAAATTTCATCGGCGCACTCATCAGGCGCATTTTGCGTACGCCCAGGTCGCGCAGGATCTGCGAACCGGCACCGACGATGCTGTAGGTGGTCGGTTTTTTCGCAGGCACGTGCTCGGCCGTTTCGCGGATATGCGCCAGCAGCACGTCGCCGTCCAGCGGGTGGCCCAGCAACAGCACCACGCCGCTGCCGGCCTCGGCTACCGTGGCCATCGCGGCCCGCAGGCTCCAGCGGCCAGGCTGCTTGACCATCAGCAGGTCGCGCAGCGGGTCCATGTTGTGCACGCGAACCAGGGTCGGCTCTTCCGCGCAGATGTTGCCCAGGGTCAGCGCCATGTGCACGTCGCCTTCCACCGAATCACGGTAGGTCACCAGGTTGAACTGGCCCAATTCGCTGTCCAGCGGCTGCTCGGCAATCCGCTGAACGGTACGTTCGTGGATCATCCGGTAGTGAATCAGGTCGGCGATGGTGCCGATCTTGATCTTGTGTTCGGCGGCGAAGGCTTCCAGCTCGGCGCGACGGGACATGGTGCCGTCGTCGTTCATCACTTCGCAGATCACCCCGCTCGGCTCGAAACCGGCCATGCGCGCCAGGTCGCAGGCGGCTTCGGTGTGACCGGCGCGAGCCAGGGTGCCACCCGGCTGGGCCATCAACGGGAAGATATGGCCCGGGCTGACGATGTCTTCGGCCTTGGCGTCCTTGGCGGCAGCCGCCTGCACCGTGCGCGCACGGTCAGCAGCGGAGATGCCGGTGGTCACGCCGGTGGTGGCCTCGATGGACACGGTGAACTTGGTGCCGAACCCGGAACCGTTGCGCGGCGCCATCAAGGGCAGCTTGAGCAGCTCGCAACGCTCGCGGCTCATCGGCATGCAGATCAGGCCGCGGGCGTGCTTGGCCATGAAGTTGATGTGCTCGGCCTTGCAGCACTCGGCGGCCATGATCAGGTCGCCTTCGTTCTCGCGGTCTTCGTCATCCATGAGGATGACCATCTTGCCTTGGCGGATGTCTTCAACCAGTTCTTCGATGCTGTTGAGCGCCACGCGGCACCCCCCTTCTTTCAGAATTTGAGGTTCAGGATTTGAGGTAGCCGTTAGCGGCCAGAAAACTTTCGGTAATGCCGCCGCTCGAAGGCTCCGCGGCCTTGTCGCCCAGCAGCAGGCGCTCCAGGTAACGCGCCAGCAGGTCGACCTCGAGGTTGACCTGCCGACCCGGCCGGTAGTCGGCCATGATGGTTTCGGCCAGCGTGTGCGGGACGATGGTCAGCTCGAACTCGGCGCCATTGACCGCGTTGACCGTCAGGCTGGTGCCGTCGACGGTGATCGAGCCCTTGTGGGCGATGTACTTGGCCAGGTCCTTGGGTGCGCGGATGCGGAACTGGATGGCGCGGGCATTTTCTTCCCGGGCCACCACCTCGCCGACACCGTCGACGTGGCCACTGACCAGGTGACCGCCCAGGCGGGTGGTCGGAGTCAGGGCCTTTTCCAGGTTGACCCGGCTGCCGGCCTTCAATTGATGAAAGGCGGTGCAGTCCAGGGTCTCGCGGCTGACGTCGGCCCAGAAGCCGTCGCCCGGCAGTTCCACCGCGGTCAGGCAGACGCCGTTCACCGCGATGCTGTCGCCCAGCTTCACGTCGCCCAGGTCGAGCTTGCCGGTTTCCACATACACCCGCACATCGCCGCCTTTGGGGCTCAATGCGCGGATGCTGCCGATGGATTCGATGATGCCTGTAAACATGGAGTCCTCCTCGAGAACAGGGTCGCCGCGTGGCGAAGGCCCGAAATTATACGCTCGCTGCTGGCAGAGGAATGGCAATGACTCGCCAGTCATCGCCTACGGCGCGCATTTCAATGATTTTCAGCTGCGGTGCCTCGCACATCTGCGTCAGCGGCCAATCGAGCAGCGGTCGCGCCGAGGAACCAAGGAACTTGCCGGCGACAAAGATCTGGTACTCATCCACCAAGCCTTGCTGGGCAAAGGCACCCGCCAAGCGCGGGCCGGCTTCCACCAGCACCTCGTTGACGCCGCGGACGGCCAGCTCGCTCAGCAGCCGACGCAGGTCCACCTGGCCATCGGCCCCCGGCACGATCAGGCATTCCGGACCATTGGCGTACTGTTCCTCCACCGCGGCACAGGTGGCGACCAGCGCCGGCCCCGCCTTGAAGAACGGCGCATCGAGCGGCACCCGCAGGCGGCCGTCGATCAATACGCGCAAGGGTGGACGGCTCATGGCCAGGGCGGTCTGCTCCGCATCCAGCCCCAGCTCCTCGGCACGCACGGTCAGTCGGGCGTTGTCCGCCAGCACCGTGTCGGCACCGGTCAACACCACGCTGGCCTCGGCCCGCAGGCGCTGCACCGCGGAACGCGCGGCGGGGCCGGTGATCCACTGGCTTTCGCCGCTGGCCATGGCCGTGCGCCCGTCCAGGCTCATGGCCAGCTTGACCCGCACGAACGGCAAGCCGTGTTCCATACGCTTGAGGAAACCCCGGTTGAGCGCCCGGGCTTCCTGCTCCATCACCCCACTGTGGGTGGCGATGCCGGCCTGGGCCAGGCGCTGCAGGCCACGGCCGGCGACTTCCGGGTTGGGGTCCTGCATCGCCGCCACGACCCGCGCCACGCCGGCATCCACCAAGGCATCGGCGCATGGCGGCGTACGGCCGTGATGGCTGCAGGGTTCGAGGGTCACGTAAGCCGTGGCGCCACGGGCGTTGGCACCGGCGGCACGCAAGGCGTGGACTTCGGCATGGGGCTCGCCGGCCCGCACATGCCAGCCTTCGCCGACGACCTGGCCATCACGCACGATCACGCAACCGACCCGCGGATTGGGGTGAGTGCTGAAGCGGCCCTTGGCGGCCAGCTCCAGGGCTCGCGCCATGTAGTGGGCGTCGAGTACCGCCTGTTCGCCGGAGATGTTCATTCTTTGCCCGGCTCGCGGGCGAGACGATCGATCTCTTCGCGGAATTCGTTGAGATCCTGGAAGCGCCGGTAGACCGAGGCGAAGCGGATATAAGCCACTTCATCGAGCTTTTGCAGCTCGGCCATTACCAATTCGCCAACGACCAGGGATTTGACCTCGCGTTCGCCGGTGGCGCGCAGCTTGTGCTTGATATGCACCAGCGCGGCTTCCAGGCGCTCGACGCTGACCGGACGTTTTTCCAGGGCACGCTGCATGCCAGCGCGGAGTTTTTCTTCGTCGAAGGGCTGGCGGCTGCCGTCGGTCTTGATCAGGCGCGGCAACACCAGTTCGGCGGTTTCGAAAGTGGTGAAACGCTCACCGCAGGCCAGGCATTCACGCCGGCGGCGCACCTGTTCGCCTTCGGCGACCAGACGCGAGTCGATGACCTTGGTGTCGTTGGCACCGCAGAAGGGACAGTGCATGGTGGCAGGCAACAAAAAAAGGGAGGGCCATGGTAGCGCATCCCACTGGCAAGACAAGCCATAGCCTTTACGGTATACAGACCGACTATTATGTTTTGCACATGGAATTTCGCCTTGTTGGAGCTTCGCATGCCACTACGACCGCTCGTTCTGCTCAGCCTTTTCAGCCTGCTGGTGGCTTGCAGCAGCGACGCCCCGAAACCGGCCGTCTCCACCGTGCCGCCCCAGCAGAGTGTGAAAAAAGCCCAGGAATCCACCGACCTCGGCCCCCTGCCGGCCTATCAGCGTGAACTGAGCGGGACTCTGCAAGGCGTACCGGCGGGCGCCGAAGTGGAACTGGCGCTGCTGGTGATCGACGAGCGCGGCCGGCCGCAACGCCTGCTGGCCAGCAGCAACCTGATCGGCAACAACAAAGTCCTGCCGTTTCGCCTGCGCTTCAATCCCGATGTCTTCCCGGTGGGCGCCCGCGTCGAACTGCGCGGCCGTGCCAGCCAGTCCGGCCAGTTGATCCTGCACCTGCCGGCGCAACTCATCACCCAGCCGACCACCCAGGCCGTGGGCCAGCTGCAATTCGTCAAAGCACCATGACCCCACCGCTCGACCTGCAACGTGCCCTGAGCGACCTGCTGGGCGATGCCCAGCTGGTGGCCAGCGAACTGCCGGACACCGAGCTGAAGCTGTGGTTGATCGATGCCGACAACATGGACCGTGCCTTCACCCCGGAAGAAACCCAGCGAATCCTCCACGAACCGCCGTACTGGAGCTTCTGCTGGGCCAGCGGCCTGGCCCTGGCGCGCTACCTGGCCGAGCGGCCGCAGTGGGTGCAAGGCAAGCGGGTACTGGATTTTGGCGCCGGCTCCGGCGTGGCCGGCATCGCGGCGCTGAAGGCCGGCGCGCTGGAAGTGGTGGCCTGCGACCTCGACCCGCTGGCCATTGCCGCCTGCCGGGCGAATGCCGCGCTCAATGGGGTTGAACTGGGTTACTCCACGGACGTCTTCGCGGAAGCCGATCGCTTCGACCTGATCCTGGTGGCCGACGTGCTCTACGACCGTGCCAACCTGCCGCTGCTGGATGAGTTCCTCAGCCGCGGCCGCCAGGCACTGGTGGCGGACTCACGGGTCAAGGACTTCCAGCATCCGCTGTACCGACGCCTGGAAATGCTCCACGCCCTTACCCTGCCGGATCTGGCCGAGCCCTGGGAGTTTCGCGAGGTGAGCCTGTATCACGCGCAGCGCGATTGATGAAGGACCGATCGCGGGCAAGCCTCGCGCCTACTAAAGTTCAGTGGTGTCTGTAGGAACGAGGCTTGCCCGCGAAACAATCTAGCGGCCACCCCATACCCCGCTTTCAGCCGCCCCCCGCCAAGCCTTATAGTGGCTCCATTCACGTTTTTTCGAGATCCCCCATGAGTCAGGACACGCCGTACATTTTCGACGCCAGCACCGCCGACTTCGACCAGTCGGTGATCGAGAACTCGTTCCACAAGCCGGTGCTGGTGGATTTCTGGGCCGAATGGTGCGCGCCCTGCAAGGCGCTGATGCCGATGCTGCAACAGATCGCCGAGAGCTATCAGGGCGAGTTGCTGCTGGCCAAGGTCAACTGCGATATCGAGCAGGACATCGTCGCCCGCTTCGGCATTCGCAGCCTGCCGACCGTGGTGCTGTTCAAGGACGGCCAGCCGGTGGACGGCTTTGCCGGGGCACAACCGGAATCCGCGGTGCGCACCATGCTCGAACCCCATGTGCAGATGCCGCCGCCCAAGGCCGCCGATCCGCTGGAACTGGCTGAAGCGCTATTCGCCGAAGGCCGCATCGCCGAGGCCGAAGCCACGCTGAAAGTGCTGCTGGGCGAAGACAACAGCAACGCCAAGGCGCTGATCCTCTACGCCCGCTGCCTGGCCGAACGCGGTGAACTGGGTGAAGCCCAGACCGTGCTCGACGCGGTCACCGGTGATGAGCACAAGGCCGCGCTGGCCGGGGCCAAGGCGCAGATCACCTTCCTCAAGCAGGCCGCCGACCTGCCGGACAGCGCTGACCTGAAAAGCCGCCTGGCGCAGAACCCGCAGGATGATGAGGCGGTGTATCAGTTGGCCATCCAGCAACTGGCGCGCCAGCAGTACGACGCGGCGCTGGATGCGCTGCTCAAGCTGTTCATCCGCAACCGCGGCTACAACGAAGGCCTGCCGCACAAGACCTTGCTGCAAGTGTTCGAACTGCTGGGCAACGATCACCCGCTGGTGACCACCTACCGCCGCAAGCTGTTTGCCGCGCTGTACTGATTCATAGCTGATAGCCGCGCCGGTTTATCGCAAGCCGGCTCAGCCCTCGCCTACTCGATCCAGCTGTAGAGCGGCGTATCGCCGCCGCTCACCACCTTGACCTGTGCGCTATGACGCAAGCGCACCAGCAGGCGCTTGCCCGCCGCGGCGCTGCCGGTCAGGCCCTCCAATTGCTCCAGCAGGTCCGGGCCACTCAATTGCCCGGCCTTGCGCAGCAAGTCCCTGGCGATCTGCCACAGCGCGTCGTCCTGGCTCACCGGCTTGGCAATGGACGCGCCGCTTTCCACTTTGGCCGTCGGCACCGACGCCCCCAGCCGGGCACTCAACTGATCCCAGTCGGCCTCGTCCAGTTCCAGGGTCAAATCCACCGGCCATTCGCCGATGCTTCCACGAATCCGCACCATCGCTCTGCTCCCGATTTTTTCTGACGAGCATGCTCCCATGCGTCTTGCGCAACGCCAAGCAGGCGGTCAAACTCTCGCCACTCTTGTTATAAGATTACATAACATTTTTTTCATGTTCGCTCCGGAGACTTGCCATGCGTCGTCTGCTGCTCGCCCTGCCGTTCGCCCTGTTGCCCCTGGCCATCGCTCACGCGGCCGAAAAACACGATCACGACCATGAGCACGGCAGCCTCGGCGCTCACGAGCATGGCGTGGCCCGCCTGAACGCCGCGCTGGACGGCCAGACCCTGGAGCTGGAACTGGAAAGCCCGGCGATGAATCTGGTGGGTTTCGAACACGCCGCCAGCACCGACGCGGACAAGGCCAAGGTCGCCGCCGTACGGGCCCAGCTGGAAAAACCGCTGGCGCTGTTCAGCCTGCCACCCGCCGCCGGTTGCGTGGTGGCGCAACAGGAACTGGAAAGCCCGCTGTTCGGCGACAAGCCCGAGGATCACGACGAAGACCATGACGACGCGAAGGATGCCAACGGCCACGAGCATCACCACGAACACAGCGAGATCCATGCGCACTACCAGTTCACCTGTGCCACGCCGGGCGCGCTGAAGAGCCTGGACCTGGCCGGCGTGTTCAAGACCTTCCCCGCTACCCAGAAAATTCAGGTACAACTCATCTCGCCAAGTGGCCAGCAAGGCGTGGAAGCGACCTCCAAGGCCGCCAGCCTGAAGTTCTGACCGCGACTCCTGTAGCCGCTGTGATCGAGCCCGAAGGGGTCGTTGCTCTTGAGGTCCTCGGAAGGTCCTGCGGACCTTATCGCAGCCTGCGGCAGCGGCTACAAAACTCACACCATGATCGGCCCAACATGACCCAAGCACTTATCCAATTGTCCGACCTGGGCTTCAGCTGGCCCGGCCATCCGCAGTTGCTGGATATCCCGGCATTTCGCCTGGAAGCGGGTGAAACGCTGTTCCTCAAGGGCCCCAGCGGCAGCGGCAAGACCACCCTGCTCGGCTTGCTCGGCGGCGTGCAGAAACCTAACCGCGGCAGCATCCGCCTGCTGGGCCAGGAGCTGACCGAACTCTCGGCCGGCGCCCGCGACCGCTTCCGGGTCGATCACACCGGCTACATCTTCCAGCAATTCAACCTGCTGCCATTTCTCTCGGTGCGCGAGAACGTCGAGCTGCCCTGCCACTTCTCCAGATTGCGCGCCGGCCGCGCCGTGCAGCGCCACGGCAGTGTCGACCAGGCAGCGGCCACCCTGCTCGCCCACCTGGGGTTGAAAGACCCCGACCTGCTCGAACGCCGCGCCGACTCGCTGTCCATCGGCCAGCAACAACGGGTCGCCGCCGCCCGCGCACTGATCGGCCAGCCGGAACTGGTGATCGCCGACGAGCCGACCTCGGCGCTGGACTACGACGCCCGCGAAGCCTTTATCCGCCTGTTGTTCGCCGAATGCCGCGAGGCCGGGGCCAGCCTGTTGTTTGTCAGCCACGATCAGAGCCTGGCGCCGCTGTTCGATCGCAACCTGTCGCTGGCCGAACTCAATCGCGCCGCCACGCCCGCAGAGGTCTGAGATGTATCTGTTCCGTCTAGCCATGGCCAGCCTGGCTAACCGCCGCTTCACCGCGATCCTCACCGCCTTCGCCATCGCCCTGTCGGTCTGCCTGCTGCTGGCGGTCGAACGGGTGCGCACCGAAGCCCGCGCCAGTTTCGCCAGCACCATCAGCGGCACCGACCTGATCGTCGGCGCCCGCTCCGGTTCGGTGAACCTGCTGCTGTATTCGGTGTTCCGCATCGGCAACGCCACCAACAACATTCGCTGGGACAGCTTCGAGCATTTCGCCAATAGCCCGAAGGTGAAATGGGCGATCCCGATTTCCCTCGGCGATTCCCATCGCGGCTACCGGGTGATGGGCACCACCGAGGCCTACTTCGAGCACTACCAATACGGCCACCAGCAGAACCTGCAACTGGCCAGCGGCCGCGAGTTCGCCAGCGATCCGTTCGAAGTGGTGCTCGGCGCCGAAGTCGCCGAGGCCCTGCACTACAAGCTCGGCGACAAGCTGGTGCTGGCCCACGGCGTGGCGGCCATCAGCCTGGTCAAGCACGACGACAAACCCTTCACCGTGGTCGGCATCCTCAAGCGCACCGGCACCCCGGTGGACCGCACGCTGCACATCAGCCTCGGCGGCATGGAGGCGATCCACATCGACTGGCACAACGGCGTGCCGGCCCAGGGCAGCGGCCGCATCAGCGCCGACCAGGCACGCAACATGGACCTGACGCCGCAAGCGATCACCGCCTTCATGCTCGGCCTGAACAGCAAGATCGCTACCTTCGCCGTGCAGCGCGAGATCAATGAATACCGCGGCGAACCGATGCTGGCGATCCTGCCCGGGGTTGCCCTGCAAGAACTGTGGAGCCTGATGGGCACCGCGGAAAAAGCCTTGTTCGTGGTGTCGTTGTTCGTGGTGCTGACCGGCCTGATCGGCATGCTCACGGCGATCCTCACCAGCCTCAACGAGCGCCGCCGGGAGATGGCGATCCTGCGTTCGGTCGGCGCCCGCCCCTGGCATATCGCGACCTTGCTGGTGCTGGAAGCCTTCGCCCTGGCGCTGTTCGGCGTGCTCGCCGGACTCGGCCTGCTGTACCTGGGCATCGCCCTGGCCCAGGGTTATGTGCAGTCGACTTACGGCCTGTACCTACCGCTGGCCTGGCCGAGCGAGTATGAGTGGACGTTGCTCGGCGGTATCCTGATCGCCGCCCTGCTGATGGGCAGCGTGCCGGCCTGGCGCGCCTACCGACAATCGCTGGCCGATGGCCTGTCCATCCGTTTATGAGGTCTCTAGTCATGAGGAGCTCCGGCATGCCCCGTGCCCTGCTTGCGCTGTTGATGCTGGTCGCCCTGCCACTGTGGGCCGCCGAACCGCGGGACCTGGCCTGGTCGGAAATGATCCCGCCGGACGCGCCGGCGGAAGTGCCGAACATGAAGCCGCTGCACGACCTGTCGCAGATGGGCGACGCCCTGGCCGCCGAGTCCGCCCCGGCGGCCAAGCAGGACATGCCCAACGCCCCGGTGGTGCAGAGCCTGGATGGGCTGTCGGTGCGCCTGCCCGGCTACATAGTGCCGCTGGAAGTCAGTGAGGAAGGTCGCACCACGGAGTTTCTGCTGGTGCCGTATTTCGGCGCCTGTATCCACGTGCCGCCACCGCCCTCGAACCAGATCGTGCACGTGAAAAGCGAGGTCGGCGTGAAGCTCGACGAGCTGTATCAACCGTACTGGATCGAGGGGCCGATGCAGGTCAAGGCGTCCACCAGCGACATCGCCGACGCGGGTTACCAGATGGAAGCGCAGAAGATCTACGTGTACGAGTTGCAGGAGTGAACCCGCGTTTTTCGCAGTGCCATTCATGACCTCATCGCAAGCAAACCTGCACCCACACAGCAGCACAGTTCCCTGCAGCCGCAGGTTTGCTCGCGATCAGTTCTGGAGCGTACACACAGCGCCCGCAGTTCCCCTACTTCGACGCTGATCCGGTTTTCATTGAGCTGAGTCAAAGCCTGTTCCTTGACGATCCTTACCATTGGACCTAGCCAACTCGAATCGTCCTTTGGAGCTCCCATGCACAAGTCCCTGCTCAGCGCCTCCCTGTTCGCGCTCGCGCTCGCCGCCCCGCTCGCCCACGCCCACGAAGCGGGCGACATCATCGTTCGCGCCGGTGCCATCACCGTCAATCCGAAAGCCGACAGCGGCGACGTCAAGGTCGACCGCGGCCCGTTGGCCGGTGCCAACCTCGGTGGCAAGGCAACCATGAGCAGCGACACCCAGCTGGGCCTGAACTTCGCCTACATGCTGACCAACAACGTCGGTATCGAACTGCTCGCGGCCACCCCGTTCGAGCATGACGTGAAGCTCAAGGGCACTGCGCTGGACGCCGCCAACGGCAAGCTCGGTACCCTCAAGCACCTGCCGCCGACCCTGAGCGTCGTGTACTACCCGCTGGACCACAAGGCCGCTTTCCAGCCTTACGTGGGTGCCGGTATCAACTACACCTGGATCTATGACGAGCACGTCGGCAGCCGCGCCAGCGCCGCCGGTTTCGACAACTTCCGGGCGAAGAACTCCTGGGGCCTGGCCTGGCAGGTCGGTGCCGACTACATGCTGACCGACAACGTGATGATCAACGCCCAGGTGCGTTACGTGGACATCGACACCACCGCCTACGTGGACAACAACGCGGTCGCCGGCGGCACCCGGGCCAAGGTCGACGTGGACGTCGATCCATGGGTCTACATGGTCGGCCTGGGCTACAAGTTCTAAATCGGCCAGACAAAAAAGGCGCCTGCAAAGGCGCCTTTTTTCATCGCAGCGGAAAGCTCAGAGGCCCAGCAAACGTGCCAGTCCGACACTCATCGGGGTCGGCTCGGGGAACTTGAAGCGCTGCAACAGGCGCTGGTTGTTCGCCCGCGAATGGCGAATATCCCCCGAACGCGCCGGGCCGTAGCTGATCGGTGGCAACTGCCCCACCACCTCGCCCAGGGCCTTGAGCAATTGCTTGAGGGTGGTGGCCTGGTTCAGGCCGACATTCACCGCGCCGACTTCCAGCTGCGGCATTTCCAGGGACTGCACCAGCACGTCCACCAGGTCTTCGACATACATGAAATCGCGGGTCTGCTCGCCATCGCCGAATACGGTGATCGGCAGGCCTTTCTGCGCGCGCTCGCAAAAGATGCTGATGACCCCGGAGTACGGCGAGGACGGATCCTGGCGCGGCCCGAAGATGTTGAAGAAGCGGAAGATCGCCGGCTCCAGGCCATGCTGGCGGCGATAGAAATCAAGGTAGTACTCGCTGGCCAGCTTGTCCGAGGCATAGGGCGTCAGTGGCGCCTTGGGCGTGTCTTCGTCGATCGATTCGCCCTCGCCGTTATTGCCGTAGACCGCCGCACTGGAAGCGAACAGCACGCGCTTGACGCCGGCCTGGCGCATGGCTTCGCAGACGTTGAGGGTGCCGATGAAGTTGCTCTGGTGGGTACGCACCGGATCGTCCACCGAGGCCTGTACCGAAGCGACCGCCGCCAGGTGCGCCACCGCACGGCAGCCGCTCATCGCCCGCGCCACCAGGGCCGCATCGGCGACGTCGCCTTCGATCAGTTCGACCCGCGGGTTGTCCAGCGGCAGGTTGCTGGGTTTACCAGTGGACAGATCGTCGAGGATCCGCACCGAGTAGCCCTTGGCGAGCAAAGCGTCGGTCAGGTGCGAACCGATGAAACCGGCACCGCCGGTGATCAGAATTGGGCCATCAGCCATGACGATAAAACCTATCCAGTAGAGCCGGGAGCGCCGCGCGCCAGGCGCGTGGCTTGATCCCGAAGGTGTGCAGAATTTTCTTGCAGGCCAGCACCGCGTGCTGCGGTTCTTCGGCGGCGTCCGGCCGTGCGGCATGGGCTTGGGCGGTCGGCGCCTCGATGGCCAGCGGATGCAGGCTGCGGGCCTCGGTGAGGATCGCCTGGCCCAGCGCCAGCGGCGTAGTCGCTTCATGGCCGGCGTAGTGGTAGGTGCCCCACAGCGGCGCGGCGCAATCGAGTTGCTTGAGCACGGAAATGATCACCCGGGCGGCATCGTCCACCGGCGTCGGGTTGCCGCGGCGGTCGTCGGCCAGCAGCAGCTCTTCGGGCTGCTCGGCACGCGCCAGGAAACGCCCCAGGGTGCCTTCGGCGCTGTCGTCCAGCAGCCAGCCGAAACGCAGCAGCACATGCTGCGGGCAGGTGGCCCGCACATTCTGCTCGATCCGCCACAAGGCCTGGCCACGCAGGCCCAGCGGTACCGGTTCGTCCTTTTCGCTGTAGGCGGTGGCCCGCGAACCGTCGAACACGCGGTAGCTGGAAGGCTGCAGAAGAATGATGTTGTGATGCTGGCACAGCTCGGAAAGCCGCTCGACCGCCCGTTCCTGGCTGGCCAGGCGTGCCTCGGGGACACTCTCCGCCTGGAACCAGTCGAAGTAGTACGCAAGGTTGATCAAGGCATCCGGACGGGTGTCGTCGAGCAGTTGCGTCAGGCTCGCGGCATCCCAGCCGTCTTGCGGCGGACGGGGGGCAAGGAAACCGATGTCTTCCTCTGCACCGAGGCGAATCAGCGCCTGCCCAAGGGCATTTCCGCCGCCCAGTAACATAAGGCGCATTCGCATAGAGTCAGCAGGCCCAATCTGTTCGGAACGATGGTTTGAGTCGGCCAGACCCGCGGGTTTGGCCATGAATATTGCTCAGAATCGTTGCATTTTGCGGGTTTCCGGCGCAACCGTCACTGAGAAAGTGTAGCGCCGTCGGTCATACCGTCCCTCTGTAGCCGCTGCCGAGCCCCGCAAGGCTGCGATCGGCAACGCAGTTGCCGCAAACCCTGAGTCCGCGATCTGTCTGGAAAATCGCATTGGCTGGTTTTACGACCGCTACGTCGGAATGCCGCCCAGCTCGATCGCAGCCTGCGGCAGCGGCTATAGAGTACGTGGTGTCCGTGTAGCCACTGACGAGACAGCCTTGCAACTTCGCCCCGGCGGTCGCATAACGTTGTGCATGAACCTTCCCCAGATCCCCACCGACGCCCTGCCGGGTTTCCACCCCGCGGTCAGCGCCTGGTTCAACAGCTGCTTCCCGGCGGCGACCGCCGCCCAGGCCCGGGCCTGGCCGCTGATCCGCCAGCGCCGCTCGACCCTGATCGCCGCGCCCACCGGCTCCGGCAAGACCCTGACCGCCTTCCTCGCGGTGATCGACGAGCTGGTGCATCGTGGCCTGGAAAATGGTGGCACGCTGCCGGATCAGACCCTGGTGGTGTATGTCTCGCCGCTCAAGGCCCTGAGCAACGATATCCAGATCAACCTGCAGGACCCGCTGGCCGGGATTACCCAACAGCTCGAACGCATGGGCCTGCCGCAATTGCGCATCAGCACCGCGGTGCGCACTGGCGACACCCCGCAAAAAGACCGCAGCGCCATGCGCAAGAGCGCACCGCATATCCTGGTGACCACCCCCGAATCGCTGTATGTGCTGCTGGGCTCGACCTCTGGCCGGCAGATGCTGGCCAGCACGCGCACGGTGATAGTCGACGAGATCCACGCCATCGCCGCCAGCAAACGCGGCAGCCACCTGGCGCTGAGCCTGGAGCGCCTGCAAGCGCTGTGCGGCGAGCCGCTGACGCGCATCGGCCTATCGGCCACGCAGAAGCCCATCGAAGCGGTATCGCGTTTCCTGGTCGGTCATGAACGCCCCTGCGAAATCGTCGACATCGGCCACGCCCGGCCCCGGGACCTGGCCATCGAAGTACCGCCCGTGCCGCTGTCGGCGGTCATGGCCAACGACGTCTGGGAACTGGTCTACGAACGTATCGCCGAGCTGGCGCGGGAACACCGCACCACCCTGGTGTTCGTCAACACCCGGCGCCTGGCCGAACGCCTGAGCCGCCACCTGAGCGAGCGCCTGGGCAAGGACGCGGTGGCCGCCCACCACGGCAGCCTGGCCAAGGAGTTTCGCCTGGACGCCGAACAGCGCCTCAAGCGCGGCGATTTGCAGGTGCTGATCGCCACCGCCTCGCTGGAGCTGGGCATCGATATCGGCGATGTCGACCTGGTGTGCCAGGTCGGCTCGCCGCGCTCGATCTCGGCTTTCCTGCAAAGGGTCGGGCGCTCCGGGCACCAGGTCGGCGGCACGCCCAAGGGCCGCCTGTTCGCCCTGACCCGCGACGACCTGATCGAATGCGCCGCCCTGCTCGACTGCGTGCACCGCGGCGAGCTCGACACCCTGCAGATCCCCAAGGCGCCGCTGGATGTGCTGGCGCAGCAGATCGTCGCCGAAGTCAGCAACCAGGAATGGCAGGAGCAGCCGCTGCTGGCAATGATCCGCCGCGCCTCGCCCTACAGCGACCTCGACGAAGGGCATTTCCAGGCGCTGCTGCGCATGCTCGCCGAGGGTTACAACGGGCGCCAGGGCATTCGCAGCGCCTACCTGCATCGCGATGCCGTCAACCGTAGCCTGCGCGGCCGGCGGGGCAGCCAGCTGACGGCGGTGACCAGCGGCGGCACCATCCCCGACAACGCCGACTACGCCGTGCTGCTGGAGCCCCAGGCGCTGAATATCGGCAGCGTCAACGAAGACTTCGCGGTGGAAAGCATCGCCGGCGATGTATTCCAGCTGGGCAATACCTCGTACCGCATCCTGCGGGTGGAAACCGGCCGGGTGCGGGTCGAGGACGCCCACGGCCAGCCGCCGACCATTCCGTTCTGGCTCGGCGAAGCCCCCGGGCGCAGCGCCGAACTGTCGTTTGCCGTGGCGCGCCTGCTGGCCCGGCTCGACGCACTGCTCGGCGCCACGCCCGGCCAGTTGCAGCCCGCTCTCGACTGGCTCGGCGACAGCCTTGGCCTGGACGCCGCCAGCGCCGAACAACTGGTCGACTACCTGGCCCGCGCCCGCCAGAGCCTGGGCGCGCTGCCGTCCCAGGACACGCTGATCATGGAGCGCTTTTTCGATGAGTCCGGCGGCACCCAACTGATCATCCACACGCCGTTCGGCAGCCGGATCAACCGCGCCTGGGGCCTGGCGCTGCGCAAGCGCTTCTGCCGCACCTTCAACTTCGAACTCCAGGCCGCCGCCAGCGAAGACGCCATCGTGCTGTCGCTGTCCACCAGCCACAGTTTCGAGCTCGACGAAGTCTGGCGTTACCTGCACAGCAACAGCGCCGAACACCTCCTGGTCCAGGCCGTGCTGGACGCGCCGCTGTTCGGCGTGCGCTGGCGCTGGAATGCCGGCGTGGCGCTGGCGCTGCCGCGCTTTGTCGGCGGGCGCAAGGTGGCGCCGCAGATCCAGCGGATGAAAAGCGAAGACCTGATCGCCAGCGTGTTTCCCGAGCAGATCGCCTGCCTGGAAAACCTCGCCGGCGAACGGCAGATTCCCGACCATCCGCTGGTGGAGCAGACCCTGGACGACTGCCTGCACGAAGCCATGGACAGCGAGGGCTGGCTGAAGCTGTTGCGGCGCATGGAACGCGGCGAGCTGCGCCTGATCAGCCGCGACCTGCCGGCGCCCTCGCCCCTGGCCGCGGAAATTCTCAGCGCCCGGCCTTACACCTTCCTCGACGATGCGCCTTTGGAAGAGCGGCGGACCCAGGCCGTGCTCAGCCGTCGCTGGAGCGACCCCGAGTCCAGCGACGACCTCGGCGCCCTGAATGCCGAGGCCATCCAGTCGGTGCGCGAGGAAGCCTGGCCCGCCCCCGGCAACCCGGATGAAATGCATGAAGCGCTGATGAGCCTGGCCTGCATCGGCGAGCAGGAGGCCCAGGCCAATCCACAGTGGAGCGCTTGGCTGCAAGCCCTGGCGGACAGCGGGCGCGCCAGCCGGTTGCAGATCGACGACAAGCAGGCCCTGTGGCTGGCCGTCGAGCGCCTGGGTTGCCTGCGGGCGATTTATCCACAGGCGCCGCTGCAACCGGTCCTCGAGGCTCCGCCCGGCTTCGATGAGCAATGGCAGCGCGATGAAGCGCTGCTGGAGGTGATTCGAGCCCGGCTCAGCGGCTTCGGCCCCTTGCCGCTGGAAACCATCGCCGCGCCCCTGGGTCTGAGCGCCGGCGAGGTCGCCCAGGTCCTGGCGCAACTGGAAGGTGAAGGTTATGTGCTGCGCGGCCGCTTCAGCCCCGGCGAGACTCGGGAGGAGTGGTGCGAACGGCATCTGCTGGCGCGGATTCATCGCTACACCGTCAAACGCCTGCGCCGGGAAATCGAACCGGTGCCGCTGCAGGATCTGATGCGTTTTCTGTTCGACTGGCAGCACCTGTCCAGCGCCACCCAGGGCCAGGGCAGCGCCATGCTGGCGCAGACGGTCGCCCAGTTCGAGGGTTATGCCGCCGCGGCCGGCGCCTGGGACAGCGACCTGCTGCCGGCGCGGATCAAGGATTACTCCGCCACCTGGCTGGATGAGCTGTGCCGCAATGGCAAGGTGGTCTGGAGCCGGCTCAGCGCCCCGCATAAAACCGCCGGCGCGACCCTGCGCAACACGCCGATCGTGTTGCTGCCCCGCAACCAGGTCACCCTGTGGAGCGGGTTGGGCGCGCAGCCCGACAGCAGCGAGCTGTCGCCCAAGGCACAGAAGGTCCATGAAGCCTTGAGCCAGCACGGCGCCTTGTTCTTCGATGAGTTACAGCACGAAGCCCATGTCCTGCGCACCGAACTGGAGATCGCCCTGCAGGAACTGGTGGCCGCCGGACTGGTGAATGCCGACAGTTTTGCCGGCCTGCGCGCCTTGATCACCCCGGCCAGCAAGCGCCAGGCCCGCAGCAGCCGGCGCGGGCGCGGGGCGCTGGTCGGCGGCATGGACGATGCGGGGCGCTGGGCCCTGCTACGGCGCCCGTCGCAGGTGCTGGAGGGCGTCGGCAGCCATGCGCAGGCATTCCCACCGGCCACCCTGGAACACATCGCCATGACCCTGTTGCGACGTTATGGCGTGGTGTTCTGGCGCCTGCTGGAGCGCGAGGCCGACTGGCTGCCGAGCTGGCGCGAACTGCTGCGCACCTTCCATCGGCTGGAGGCCCGCGGCGAAATCCGCGGCGGGCGTTTTGTCAGCGGCCTGGCCGGCGAGCAGTTCGCCCTGCCCGAGGCCATCGCCCTGTTGCGCGAAGTTCGCCGACGCCCGCTGGATGGCAGCCTGATCGCGGTGTGTGGCGTCGACCCGCTGAACCTCGCCGGCACCTTGCTGCCCGGGCCGAAGGTTCCGGCCCTGGCCGGCAACCGGCTGGTGTACCGCGACGGCCTGCCCGCGGCCGCCGAGATCGCCGGCAAACAGCATTTCTGGCTGGACCTCGAGCCGCAGGCCAGCCTTGAGTTGCGGACTCGGTTGATTCGCCACTGACGTTGGGCCACGGGCGGCCTGGTACATCGCGTCGGCCTTATCGCGAGCAAGCTTCGCTCCTACAGAAGCCTGGCCATTCGATATTTGCTCGCAGGTCAAATATCAAATACCGAAACCGCTATTTTTCCGCACGAGTCGAATCCGGACACTGCGCTCCATTATCGAATCCATCGGAGTTGCAGCCATGCCCATTGCCTTGCTCGCGCTGACCCTCAGCGCCTTCGCCATCGGGACGACCGAGTTCGTCATCGTTGGCCTGTTACCCACCATCGGCGCCGACCTTGGCGTCAGCCTGCCGTCCGCCGGGCTGCTGGTCAGCCTGTACGCCCTGGGCGTCGCCGTCGGCGCGCCGGTGCTCACCGCGCTGACCGGCAAGGTCCCGCGCAAACTGTTGCTGCTGTCGCTGATGGTGCTGTTCACCCTCGGCAACCTGCTGGCCTGGCAAGCGCCCAGCTATGAATCCCTGGTCCTGGCGCGAATCGTCACCGGCCTGGCCCACGGCGTGTTCTTCTCCATCGGCTCAACCATCGCCACCAGCCTGGTGCCCAAGGAGAAAGCCGCCAGTGCGATTGCCATCATGTTCACCGGCCTGACCGTGGCCCTGGTCACCGGCGTGCCGCTGGGGACCTTTATCGGCCAGCATTTCGGCTGGCGCGAAACCTTCCTCGCCGTGTCCGCGCTGGGTGTGATCGCCTTTATCGGCAGCCTGATCTACGTGCCGAAAAACATCGCCCACAGCAAACCGGCGTCCTTGCTGCAACAACTGCAAGTGCTGAAACAACCGCGCCTGCTGCTGGTGTACGCCATGACTGCGGTGGGCTACGGCGGCTCGTTCATCGCCTTCACCTTCCTCGCGCCGATTCTCCAGGACATTTCCGGCTTCAGCGCCAGCACCGTCAGCCTGGTGCTGCTGGTCTACGGCATCTCGGTCGCCGTGGGCAACATCTGGGGCGGCAAGCTGGCGGACAAGCGCGGCCCGATCAGCGCCCTGAAGATCATCTTCGTCCTGCTGGCCGGCGTGCTGTTGCTGCTCACCTTCACCGCCGGCAACCCTTGGCTGGCACTGGCCACCGTGCTGGTGTGGGGCGCCGTGGCCTTCGGCAACGTACCGGGCCTGCAGGTCTACGTAGTGCGCCAGGCCGAACACCACACCCCGCAGGCGGTGGACGTGGCCTCGGGCCTGAACATCGCCGCCTTCAACCTCGGCATCGCCGGCGGCGCCTGGGGTGGCGGCCTGATCGTCGCCCACCTGGGGCTGATCCACACCGCCTGGATCGGTGGCCTGGTGGTGCTGGGCGCCCTGGCCCTGACCGCCTGGAGCGGGCGCCTGGATCGCCTCGGCCCGGTGTACGCCGAGCCGACCGAGGGTTCGAGCCGGGTGGTGGCCGGGCACTGAGCCCGCCAGCAGGCCCGAAGCAGAAAAACGCAGCCCTGGCCGGCTGCGTTTTTTATGCCCGATCGTAAAGGGTGGCGCCCAGCGGGGCTGGCGTTGGCGAGTAATCGGCGCCCGGCGCAGGGTTTTACCAGCGTCGGGCGGCCCATCGCCCGCCAGCCCGCCGCTGCGGGCTGGAAAACACCGTCCGTAGGAAGGTCGAAACTTTCCCGTCAGCCGGGCAGTCATCAAAAGACAGAGGCGGTTCGAAGGCCCTAAGACGGGAGCGGACATGGCGGCGATTCACATCGGTATTTCCGGCTGGCGCTACAAGCCCTGGCGTGGAGACTTCTACCCCGAGGGGCTGACGCACAAGCGCGAGCTGCAATTCGCTTCGCGCGCGGTCAACAGCATCGAAATCAACGGCTCGTTCTACGCGCTGCAGACCCCCGAGCGTTATGCCGACTGGTATGCCGATACCCCCAGGGACTTCGTGTTCAGCGTCAAGGCGCCGCGCTACATCACCCATATCCTGCGGCTGCGGGACGTGCACAAGCCGATCGCCAACTTCTTCGCCTCGGGCGTGCTGGAGCTCAAGGACAAGCTCGGGCCGATCCTCTGGCAGTTTCCACCGAGTTTTCAGTTCGACGCCGAGCTGTTCGGCGCCTTTCTTCAGCAATTGCCCGCCGATACCGAACAGGCCGCCGCCCTCGCCCGCCAGCACGAACCACGCCTGAACGGCCACGCCAGCACCAAGGCCTACGGCAAAAAAGCCATGCGCCATGCCGTGGAAATCCGCCATGCAAGCTTTGCCGTGCCCGAATTCCCCCACCTGCTGCGCCAGCACGGTGTGGCGCTGGTGGTGGCCGACACCGCCGGCAAGTGGCCTTATTGCGAGGACCTGACCGGCGACTTCGTCTACCTGCGGCTGCATGGCGACAAGGAGCTGTATGCCAGCGGCTATACGCCCCAGGCCCTGAAGCGCTGGGGCGACCGGATCGAGGCCTGGCACAACGGCAAACAACCCGCCGATGCCCGGCTGATCGACGCCCGGCATACCCCCAGGGCGCGCAAGAGCCGGGAGGTGTTCTGCTATTTCGACAATGACCTCAAGGTCCGCGCGCCTTTCGATGCCCGCCGGTTGCTGCAGCGCTTCGGGCTCGACAAGGCGCTGGCGACGGCGCCCGGCGAGCCGGCCCCGCCCGGGGTGCTGCCATGAGCCATGACGAGTCGGCCAACAGCCCGATACCACCCGCGATCGGGCTTGCCGCCGCGCGCCGCTTCACGGTGCTGACGGTGAACACCCACAAGGGCTTCACCGCCCTGAACCGGCGCTTCATCCTGCCCGAGCTGCGCGAGGCGGTGCGCAGTGTGGAGGCCGACGTGGTGTTCCTGCAAGAGGTGCACGGCGCCCACGACCAGCACCCGCAGCGCTACAACAACTGGCCGAGCATGCCGCAATACGAGTTCCTCGCCGACACCATCTGGCCGCAGTTCGCCTATGGGCGCAATGCGGTGTACCCGGCAGGCGACCACGGCAATGCGCTGCTGTCGAAATTCCAGATCATTCGCTACGACAACCTCGACATCTCCCTGTCCGGGCACGAGAGCCGCGGCCTGCTGCATTGCGTACTGCGCTTGCCCGGCGATGCCCTGGAAGTGCATGCCATCTGCGTGCACCTGGGATTGCGCGAAAGCCACCGCCAGCAACAGCTGGACCTGCTGCTGCAACTGATCGCCGAGCTGCCCGCCGATGCGCCCTTGATCGTCGCCGGCGACTTCAACGACTGGCGGCTGCGCGCCGATGCACGGCTCGCCCCCAGCGGCTTGCGGGAGGCCTTTGTCAGCCAGCACGGCAAACCGGCGCGCAGCTTCCCCGCACGCCTGCCCCTGCTGCGACTGGACCGGATCTACGTGCGCCATCTGAAGGTCCACCGGCCCCAGGTACTGGACACCCATCCCTGGTCCCATCTCTCCGATCACGCGCCGCTGTCGGTCGAGGTCGAGCTATGAACGACATGCCCCTGGAAAAAACCACGGTGGACAGCCTGCCCGATGCCGGGCTGGCCCACGAACCGCCACGGATGGATCTCGAATACGGTTGGCACAGCAACAACCGGGTGGTGCTGCTGGAAAATGGCGAAGCCTATTTCCCCCGGGTGTTCGAAGTCCTGCGCCAGGCGCAGAGCGAGATCCTGCTGGAGACCTTCATTCTCTTCGAGGACAAGGTCGGCCATGAGCTGCACCGCATCCTGATCGAGGCCGCACAGCGTGGCGTACGGGTCACCGTCAGCCTGGACGGCTTCGGTTGCGGCGAACTGAGCACCGAGTTCCTTGCCGCCATGAGCAACGCCGGGGTGCGCTTGCAGATATTCGACCCGGCGCAACCGATTTTCGGGGTGCGCACCAACTGGTTCCGCCGCCTGCATCGCAAGATAGTGGTGGTCGACGGCGCCATCGCCTTTGTCGGCGGGATCAACTTCTCCGCCGATCACCTGGCCGATTTCGGCCCCCAGGCCAAGCAGGATTACTCGGTAGAGATCCAGGGGCCGGCGGTGGTGGATATCCACCATTTCGCCCTGCTGCAAGGCGACCGCCCGGCCCGTGCCCGCTATTGGTGGCAACGCCGTCGGCAGCGCCGCGCGCAGCTGGCCCTGACCGACCATGACGGCCAGGTACGCCTGGTCTATCGCGACAATCGCCTGCACCGCAGCGATATCGAAGAGGTCTACCGCCTGGTGCTGCGCGGGGCCCGGCAGCGGGTGGTAATCGCCAATGCCTACTTCTTCCCCGGCTATCGGCTGCTGCGCGAGATCCGCAACGCCGCGCGCCGTGGCGTCGAAGTGCGGCTGATCCTGCAAGGCGAGCCGGACATGCTGGTGGCCAGGCTGGCGGCACGCATGCTCTATGACTACCTGATCAAGGATGGTGTGACCATCTACGAATATTGCGAGCGGCCGCTGCACGGCAAGGTGGCGTTGGTGGACGACGACTGGAGCACCGTCGGTTCGAGCAATCTCGACCCGCTGAGCCTGTCGCTGAACCTGGAAGCCAATGTGCTGATCCGCGACCGGGCGTTCAATCGCGACCTGTTCGAGCGCCTCGATCGGCTCAGCCACGACCACTGCCAGGCCATGCCGGCCAAGGGCTCCGGGCGTGGGCGCTTGTGGCGCCTGACCGTGGGTTTTCTGGTGTTCCACGTCCTGCGTCACTTTCCGGCCTGGGCCGGCTGGCTACCTGCCCACAAGCCGCAGTTGAAGCCATTCGGCCAGGCCAGCACTGAGCAGGACTCGCGTCATGAGCCGCACTGACGCCCATGGCTCGACGCCTGCGGCCTCGCACTCCCGGTCGCATTGGCAACGCCTGAAGAAACCGCTGACCATCGCCTTCTTCCTGCTGTTGATCGTGTTGTTCACCCTGCTGGCCCGGCGTATCGACTGGAGCGAAGTGCTCGACACCCTGGCCGACTTCAAGGTACGCACCCTGGTCATCGCCGCGAGCCTGACCCTGGCCAGTTTCCTGGTCTATGCCTGCTTCGACCTGATCGGGCGCACCTACATCCGGCAGAACCTCGGCTGGCGGCAGATCCTGCCGGTAGGGTTCATCAGCTATGCCTTCAACCTCAACCTCAGCGCCTGGGTCGGCGGGATCGCCATGCGCTACCGGCTGTACTCCAGGCTCGGGGTGAGCGCCGGCAACATCGCCAAAATCCTCGGCCTGAGCCTGGCCACCAACTGGCTCGGCTACATGGCCCTGGCCGGCACGGTGTTCGCCAGCGGCCTGGTGCGGATGCCGCCTGGCTGGAAACTCAGCAGCGATGCCTTGCAGGGGGTGGGCATCCTGCTGCTGGTGCTGAGCGTGGGTTACCTGGCGGCCTGCCGGTTTTCCCGACGGCGCGAGTGGTCGATACGCGGGGTCGAGATCAATTTGCCCTCGTTGCACATGGCCCTGTTGCAACTGGCCCTGGGCGCGCTCAACTGGTCGCTGATGGCGGCGGTGATCTTTACCCTGCTGCCCAGCAAGCTCGATTACCCGGTGGTGCTCGGGGTGCTGCTGATCAGCAGCATCGCCGGGGTCATCACCCATATTCCGGCGGGGCTCGGGGTGTTGGAGGCGGTGTTCATCGCCCTGCTGCAACATGAGGTATCCCGCGGCAGCCTGCTGGCCGGGCTGATCGCCTACCGGGCGATCTACTTCATCCTGCCGCTGCTGATCGCGCTGCTGATGTACCTGCTGGTAGAGGCCAGGGCCAAGGCGTTGCGCGTGGAGAAAAAGCCGCGCAAAGGCGGCTGACGCTGTCGCGACAAACGCGCGCGCTCCTCTCCGGGAACGAGCTTGCGCTCCCCATTCGACCAGCGCTCCCGACTATTGCGACTGAATGATGCTCAACCGTTCTCCCACCACCATTTCCGTGATCCAGTCCACCAGGATCGAGGTATAGGCCTGCTGCGACACGGGATCGCTCAGGGCATGGTCGGCGCCGTCGATGATCCGGTGGGTCATGGAATGGGTCTGCTGGCAGGCCGCGCGGTAACTCATGATGGTGGCGTGCGGCACATGCTCATCGGTCTCCGACTCCACCAGCAGCACATCCCCGGTGAACGCCGCGCAGGCATGCAGCGCCCGGTTGCTGTCCATGCGCACCAGGCTGCTGCGGTAATCCAGCAGGTCGGCCTTGTCCAGGTCGCGCTTGGGGCTGTTCCAGGCTTCGTCGCGGTACAGCGCCGGGACCCGCAGCGCCAGCCAGCGCACCGGTCGCAGCGAGGTCAGGATGCTCGCCAGGTAGCCACCGTAACTGGTGCCCACCACGGCGATCGCCGAGGTGTCGAGGGCCGGGTGGGCCAGCAGGCGGTCATAGGCCGCCAACAGGTCGCGCAGGTTGTCTTCGCGGCTCACGCGGTTCAGCGGAATACCGCTGCCGGCGTGGCCCCGCAGGTCGAAGGTCAGGCACACGCAACCCAGCCCGGCGATGCCCCGGGCGCGCTCCAGGTCGCGCTCCTGGCTACCGCCCCAACCGTGGACAAACAGTACGCCGGGGACTTTCGACCTGGGAGTGAGGAAGGTCCCGCTCATCTGCTCGTCATCGATGTCGATTTGAATGCTTTCGCTTCTAGCCGTCATAGGATTGGACCGTTACATATTTGAGAAGAAAGTCACTGTGCTCCGCAGGCCCGCGATAGACCTCGATGGCATCGGCCGGCAAAGGCCGGTCGACATAGGTTTCCACCGCGGACACACGAATCGCGCGCATGCCCGGCTGGTCGATAAAGGCCTGCAAAGCCGCCACTTCGGCGCTGCTGGCACCGCCCATGCGCCACGATTGCTCGAGTACGCCGCTGCGCTGCCGGCCTTCGGTATCCAGGCCCTGGGCGATGTCGTAGTTGCGCCGGGAGGCGAAAAAGCGCGGATAGGCCTCATCGGCGGCGGCGTCGAAAACCCGGGCCTGCTGCACCGCCTGGCGCACGTCCGGCGGCAGTGGCAGCGCCAGCAACTCAGGGTAGCCCCCCTGCACCACCAACAGCTCGGAGCCACCGTAGACCTGCTCGCCGTCGGCGTCCTCGGTCAGGTACTGCTGGCCGCAGTAGCTGAGGACATGGCCGGCGATAAAGGACTGGCCGGCGCTGTAGGTGACCACCTGTTGCAGGTCCTGCTCCAGGACCACGCCTTCATTGAACTGCCGGGCGACGTCCGGTTGCGTCAGCAGCTCGTCGAAGTGCTCCAGGCTCTCGATCACCTGCTGGCCACGACCGGCGCAGGCATGGATCGGCTTCATGCGGATCGGCCCGCTGTAAAGCAAATGGCTGGCCGCTGGCCGGGCATCGTTCAGGGAGAACACGCTCAGGCCGTCCAGCACCACATTGCGCACCCGCTGGGAGAACAGCGGCGCCCACCCCGGCGGGGCCACGGCGTTCTTGTTCAGCAAGCCATGGGTGATGGCCTTGGTACAGATAAAGTCATGCTCGACATACCCGCCCCACAGGTCATCCGGCCCCGTGACCCGCAATTGCCGGGCCGCGGCAGGGCCGACGATGGTCTGCGTCGGCAACAGGTACAGCTCGTCCTGGCCATGCACGAGCGGGTCGTAGTCACCGGCGAACTCCAGCCCGAGGATTTGCGCCAGCCACCGGGCCAGCGCGCGATTGGTCTCCACTACATGCTGCGAGGCCCCAGGGTGGACCGAATGGGCGACCACCCGTTTCTTGCGTTGCGTCGGGGTCATGCGTCCCCCTTCGTCATCGGCGTGGTGAATGTACAAGGAAGGGTGCAGGGATCACGCCAAGGCCCGGGGAGAGTCGAATAGCCCCTGGATAAGCGCTCTACACCATCGTTGCTGGCATTGGGCCTGTCTTATTTTGCACGATCGGCCGGCACCGCCCGGTATTTTGCACGACTCGCGGGGGTCAGCCCTGCCCGGCCCGCGCCAGCGGTGTCGGCGGGGTCACGCCGAAACGCGCGCGATATTCGCTGGGCGCAAGCCCGGTGATCTTCTTGAAGGTGGCGCGGAACGCCCCCGGGTCCTGGTAACCGACCGTCCAGGCGATATGGTCGATGGTGCCGTTGGTGAACTCGAGCATTTCCCGGGCCTTGCCCACCCGCAAGTGCTGGCAATATTCGGTGGGCTTGAGCCCGGTGGCGACCCGAAAGCGCCGCAGGAAGGTGCGCTCCTCCAGCCCGGCCTGCTGCGCCATGACGGCGAGAGAAACGTCCACCGCGCCATTGGCCTGCAGCCAGTGCTGCACCTTGAGGATCGCCGCGTCGCCGTGGCCGAGGATCGGCGCGAAGTTACTGCCGCACTGGCTGGCGCTGTCGCTGTGCTCGATCACCAGAAAACGCGCGGTGCCGCTGGCAATGCTCGGGCCCAGCAGGCGGTCGACCATGCGCAGCCCGAGCTCGGACCAGGCCATCAGGCCGGCCGTGGTGATCAGGTCGCCATCGTCGACGATCGGCTTGTCGGCGTTCAGGCGGATGTTCGGGTAGCGCTCGGCGAACTGCTTCGCCGAGGTCCAGTGAGTGGTGGCTCTGCGACCGTCGAGCAGGCCACTTTCGGCCAGCAGGATCGAACCGACACAGACCCCGCCCAGAGTCGCGCCATTGGCATGCTGCTGGCGCAGCCATTGGGTCAGCGCCTGCGGTGCCTGCGCCCGGGAGAAACCGGCCACCGAGGGTGGGATCAGCACCGCCAGCAATGGACCCTCAACATCAGGGTGACTGTCGTATACCCGTACGGGCGCCTGGTCGTCCTGCGCCTGCCAGTGGCTGATGCGCAACAGCGGCAACTGCCTACTGCGCTGTTCGGCGGCGATACGGTTGGCGACCCCGAACAGGTCGGTCAAGCCATGCACCGCGGCCATCTGTGCCCCGGGATAGATCAGCACGCCCAGTTCGGCGACTGCGCCTTGCATACCCATTGTCAGTTTTCCCCCTGCTATTGTCGGTGCGGCCAATCCTCGACCGGCCCGTCGGAGCCAATACTGGACTCCACAGCCAACCACTACTTCAGAGGAAACACCCATGGCCAAGCAAGCGCTCATCGTAATCGATATCCAGAACGACTACTTCCCCAACGGCAAGTGGCCCCTGGTGGGCGTCGAAGCCGCCGCCGACAACGCCGCGCGGCTGATCCAGGCCTTCCGTGACAGCGGCCAGCAGGTGGTGCACATCCGCCACGAATTCACTTCCGACAGCGCGCCGTTCTTCACCCCCGGCTCCAGCGGCGCACAACTGCACCCCAAGGTCAGCAACCGCGCCGACGAACCGGTGGTGCTCAAGCACTTCGTCAATTCGTTCCGCGAAACCGAGCTCGAAGCCATCCTCGACCAGCACGACATCGAGCAACTGGTGGTGGTCGGCAGCATGAGCCACATGTGTGTGGAAGGTACCGCCAGGGCCGCCGCCGACCTGGGCTACGCGGTGACAGTGATCCATGACGCCTGCGCCACCCTCGACCTGGAGTTCAATGGCCAGCGAGTCGCCGCGGCACAGGTTCAGAGTACGGTGATGTCAGCCCTGGCGTTCGCCTATGCCAGCGTCTTGTCCACCGAAGAGTTCCTTGCCGCCGAACGCGTCACTACGGCCTGAGCCCACGGCTGCGGTGAATTCTCCCTCACCGCAGCCGCCGTACAGCCCGATCTTCACGGACAACCGGTGCAGAAACAGTCAGGTCCATGGCGCACGGCAATACATATTGTTTCAAGCAAGGCAACTCAACCGACAGCTTCATGAATGATTCTTACTACCAAACAAACGCCCCCCCTTAAATAAGCCCATCAAATAAATCCGCCCCTACAACTCAATAAAGCACAAACCAACAAGCCACCTATTCAATAGCAAACTAATAGTCAGCCTAAAAATAGGCATTTCAAGTCTTGCCTTACTCCCCCATTTACCCTCTCAAAGTATTCCCCTTATAAAATTACCGCGCTTATTTCTTTTGGTTACTTCTCTTATATATGAAAAAAAGCAATACATTCTATAGCCAAACACCACACCCAAAAAATCTTGAATCACCCCGAATCCATTGACCAAAACCCACAAAAACAGCTCATCGCAGTCAATCCACAAGACTGTTTGCAACAGTACAAACACATTATTCCCAGGCTTTCCCAACGAACCAGAAAAGCGTATTGCAGCCAGCTCGCTCGGTTTACTTGCAAAACCCTAGGCCTTGGCTAAGTTGATGACTAATCGCTATCCAAGTGTTCTCCAACGGGTCAAAAACCAATAAGAATTTTTCGAGGAGTTCAATAACCGAACACTTCCCCTGCCTTACAAGCTGACACTGACACGGAATAAGTCATATCAATCAAGAGGGATGCTTGATGAAGCGCAGCTCGTTGCCTCGTGCCTTCTCGCTGAAGGGCACGACAGAGAATTACTGGCTCTCGTTATTCCTGTTCTCGATCCTGGTGGTCGCCAGCTTCCTGCTGTTCGAACAGCAGATCCAACAGCTGCTGAATCATCTGGGCAGTTTTCTACCCACCGACCCCACGCAACGTTTAGGCCTGGCCCTGCTGCTGGTAGCCCTGCTGACGCTGGACGTGCTGCTGCCAGTACCTTCAAGCCTGGTGGCGCTGCTGGCCGTGGCAGCCCTGGGCGCCATTGGCGGCTACCTGGTGATCTTTATCGGCCTGTGCCTGGGAGCCTGCCTGGGCTACTGGCTGGGGGCGGGCTACTTTCGCCTGTTCTCCAACTGGCGCGGTCTCAGAAGCTGGCAACCCGGGCAACTGGCCTATCGCCTCAGTACCTTGTCGCTGGTCTGCCTGCGTGGTGTGCCAGTGCTGGCCGAGACCTCGGTGCTGGCTGCCGGCATGCAGCGCTACCCGCTGCGCCAGTTCCTGCTGGTCACCACCCTGGCCAACGCCGGGCTGGCCCTGGCCTACAGCGCCATCGGCAGTCTGCTGGTAGAGCAGAACGCCCTGCTGGCGACCATTCTCGCCAGCATGGTCCTGCCGGGTCTGTTCCTGGGCGGCCGCAGCCTGCTCAAGTCACGCGTTGCGCAGCCGCAGAGTGATCGAGCGCGCTCCCTGGAGGGTCGCTTCGAGGTGAGCTACCACTATCCGGTACTGTTCACCGACCACATCTTCCAGGCGGACAATGCCTGCCTGCACCAGCAACTCACCCGGCAGCATCCGGGGCGGACCACAGTGCTGGTGTTTGTCGATGAGCAACTGCTGCTGTGCTCCCCGCAATTGCCACAGCAGATCAGCGATTACTTCAGCGCCCACACCGCCGACCTGCATCTGCAGGCCGCGCCGATCGCGGTGCCGGCGGGGGAACTGAGCAAAACCCCGGAAGTGCTCCAGCAGTTGTATGCGCACCTGCTGCAGCACGGCCTGGACCGACACTGCCATGTGCTGGCCCTGGGCGGCGGAGCGGTACTGGACGCCGTGGGCTACGCCTGCGCCACCTTCCACCGGGGCATGCGCCTGATCCGCATCCCGACCACGGTGCTGGCCCAGAACGACGCTGGCATCGGGGTGAAAAACGGCATCAACGCCTTCGCCCAGAAGAACCTGCTGGGGGCCTTCTACCCGGCCACGGCGGTGATCAACGACTTCCAGCTGCTGCTCAGCCTGTCGCATCGGGACCAGATCGCCGGCCTCGCCGAGGCGGTGAAAGTCGCGGTGATCAAGGATCATGCGTTCTTCCATTGGATGGAGCAGCAGGTCGAGGCCCTGGCCAGCTTCGAGCACAGCGCCAGCCGTTATGCCATCCGCCGCTGCGCCGAGCTGCACCTGGGCCATATCAATGGTGCCGGCGATCCCTTTGAACGGGGCAACGGCCGGCCTCTGGATTACGGCCACTGGGCCGCCCACAAGCTGGAAAACCTCAGTCGGCACCGCTTGCGCCATGGTGAAGCGGTGGCCGTGGGCATGGCCCTGGATGCGCTCTACGCCAACGCCATCGGCCTGCTGTCCGATGGGGAAGCCCAGCGCCTGCTGCACTTGCTCGACAAGCTCGGTTTCAACCTGTACCCCGCGGAACTGCGCCTGAAAGACGCCCAGGGTGGCTCTCTGGTGCTGCAAGGGCTGGAAGAGTTCCGCCAGCACTTGGGGGGACAGTTGTCGATCCCGATGCTCAACCGCCTGGGCCAGTCCATCGATGTGCACCACATCGAACTGCCGGTGATGGAGCAGGCCCTGTTGCGCCTGGCCAGCTTCGGCAGCGCGGACTTCGCCTGGAGCGAGGGCTGCGCGCAATGACGCCTTCAGCGCTGAGCACCTGGCTGACCCTGGGGCGGGTCTCCAACCTGCCGACGGTATGGACCAACGCCCTGGCCGCCGCCCTGCTAGCCAGCAGCGTCACCGCCCTGGCGCCGCCCTCGTCGCTGGTCTGGAGCCTGCTGCTGGTGGCGCTCTCGGCGCTCTACCTGGCGGGCATGCTGCTCAACGACCTGCTGGATGCCGACTGGGATCAGCGGCACCAGAACCCGCGCCCCATTGTCCTCGGCCTGGTCAGTCGCACTCAGGTGAGCCTGGCCACCACCGCCCTGCTGCTGTTGGCGTTGCTGTCGCTGTTGGGGCTCAGCCAGTTGATCGCCCAGCCTCGCTGGCTGCTGGCCAGCGCCGGGCTGTTGCTGCTGTTCATCCTGGCCTACAACCTGCTGCACAAAAAACACCCCCACAGCGTCTGGTTCATGGGCGGCTGCCGCTCGGCCCTGTACCTGACCGCCGCCGCCAGCCTGGCCATGCCACCGCAACCGTTGTGGTTGTGCGCCGCGTTACTGGGCGTCTACATCGCCGGCCTGACTTACCTGGCCCGGCAGGAACATAAGAATCAGCTGCTCAGCCGCCTGCCGCTGTTGCTGATGCTCAGCCCGCTGGCCCTGGTCGCTTATGCCGACAACGGCGTGTTCTGGCTGGTACTGCTGCTGTGGCTGGGCTGGTTGGGCTGGCACTACCGGCGCCACCTGGCCAACCCACGGCAGCGGCAGATCCGTGCCTTTATCGGTGCCGGCCTGGCCGCCCTGCCACTGTTCGATGCCCTGGTACTGGCCCTGGCCAACCAACCCCTGGGCAGCCTGCTGTGCGTACTGGTGTTTTTCCTGCTTCCCCACCTTCAACGCTGGATCAAGCCGACATGAGCATGGACGTCATTGCCCCATCCTCGAGTGCGCTCGCCCTCCGTCATGCCGCCTTCGCCGAACGGCGCCGGCAGCTCGACGGACAGCTCGACCCCGACACCCGCCGCTGGTGGCAAGAGGCCCTGGAACAACTGGCCCGGCAACCTTCGGCCAATACCCTGGTGCTGCTCAGCAGCCAGTGCAGACGCCGCCTCGGTGACAGCCGGATGCCCGACAGCCAAGGCTGGACCCGGAGCCAGCTGGCCCGCGCGCTGTTGCTGGCGCAGCTTCTGCAACAGCAGGCCAGCGCCGATCGGTTGCCCTTGTTGCGCCAGCTGTTCCTTTGGGCCGATGACTCGGAAAAGAGCGCCCTGCTCAAGGCCCTGGACGACCTGGATAGCCAAGGCCACAGCCTCGACCTGGCGCTGCAGGCGGGGCGCACCAACAACCGCGAGGTGTTCGCCGCCATCGCCCTGGACAACCCCTTCCCGGCCCGCCACTACAACGACCGGGCCTTTAATCAACTGGTGCTCAAGAGCCTGGGCATGGGCCTGGACAGCCGCCGGATCAACGGCCTGGCCCAGCGGCGCAGCGCCGATCTCAACCAACTGGCGCTGGACCTGATGGAGGAGCAATTGGCGGCGCAGCGCAACGTTTCCGAAGGGCTGCCCCAGGTCATCGCCTTCGAGTTGTTGAGCCCGGCCCAACGCCTGCGTCTGCGCGACCTGTGCCAGCAGCGAAGACTGCCGCCGCACTGGCTCGAACACTTCCCGGCCGACGCCTGAACAAGCCAGGCGCCACCACGGTTTTCTGCAACCACATCAGGGACTCACCATGCTGAAGTACTTCGACCCGCATATTCATATGGTCAGCCGCACCACCGACGACTACCAGAACATGGCCGCCGCCGGCATCACCGGGGTGATCGAGCCGGCTTTCTGGCAAGGCCAGGCGCGCACCAGCGTCGGCAGCTTCATCGACTACTTCGATACCCTGCTGGGCTGGGAACGCTTTCGCGCCAGCATGTTCGGCATCCACCACTTCTGCACCATCGGCCTCAACCCCAAGGAGGCCAATGACCTGTCGCTGGCCAACGAGGTGCTGGAGATCCTGCCGCGCTATCTGGTCAAGGACGGCGTCGTGGCGGTAGGGGAAGTCGGCTACGACGACATCACCCCGGAGGAAGACCGCTTTCTCGCCGCGCAACTGGAGCTGGCCAAGCAGTTCAACCTGCCGGTGCTGGTGCACACCCCGCACCGCGACAAGATCGGCGGCACCAAGCGCACCCTGGCGGTGATCCGCGAAGTGGGCATCGCCGAACACCTGGTGATCATCGATCACCTCAACGAACTGACCCTGCCCCTGGTGCTCGACAGCGACTGCTGGCGCGGGCACTCCATCTACCCCAACACCAAGATGTCGGAGCAGCGCATGGTGGCCCTGCTCAAGGAGTACGGCACCGAGAAAATGGTGGTCAACAGCGCCGCCGACTGGGGCATCAGCGATCCGCTCAAGGTGCCCAAGACCGGACAGGCCATGCTCGCCGCCGGCTTCAGCGAAGCCCAGGTGGAGCAGGTGCTGTTCCACAACCCGGTGGATTTCTTCGCCCAGAGCGGGCAGCTGGACAAGCAGTGGGTGAGTGCCCCGCTGCCCATCGACCAGCGTCGTCAGTGGCAGGACAACTCTGCCCTGCGCGGCCAGGAACCGGTGGTCAAATGAACACTCGTCGGGGCTGGAGCGCCGCCCGGATCGGCTATTGCAGCAACGTGCACCCGGCCCCCGACCTGGCCACGCTGAGCGCCTCGATCGAGACGCACTTCCAGGGCGTGCGCCAGCAACGCGGCCTGCCCGAACAGGACAGCGGGTTGTGGATCAGCGCCCAGGCGGCGGCCGAGCTGCAACAGCCGCAGGCCCTCACGGGATTTCTCAGGCTGTTGCGGCACAGCGGGCTGCGCCTGACGTCGCTCAATGGTTTTCCCTACGGCCAGTTCCACCAGGGTGCGGTGAAAGCCGAAGTCTATCTGCCCAACTGGGCCGACCCGCAGCGCCTGGAGTACAGCCTGCAACTGGCGCGGATCCTCGCCGCGGCCCTGCCGGAGGATTGCCCCAAAGGGGTGATTTCCAGCGTGCCACTGGGGTATGCCGCCACCTGGAGCCTGGCCCACCGACAACGGGCCGAGCAGCAGCTGCGTCAGCTGACCCTGGCCCTGGCCAGGCTGCGCCGGGAGACCGGCAAGCAGATCCTGTTCTGCCTGGAAATGGAGCCCGACTGTGTGCTGGAGCACACCGACCAGGCCATCGAATTCTTCCGCCGCTGGCAAGCCACGGATCCCCATCACGAGCATCTGGCCCTGTGCTTCGATGTCTGCCATCAAGCCGTGGTCTTCGAGCATTGCCATGACGCCCTGGAGCGGCTGCGCCAGGCCGGTGTGCCGGTGGGCAAGATCCAGCTCTCCAATGCCCTGATCTGCCGCCTGCCGGAAGCGGACCCGCTGCGGCGCCAGCAGGTGCTGACGGCCCTGGGGGACTTTGTCGAGGCCACCTACCTGCATCAGGTCAAAGCCCGGGACCACCAGGGCTGTCTGCTGGCCTGGCCGGACCTGCCCGCCGCGCTGCAGGCCGGCGAGCTGGCATCCTGCCCCGAGCTGCGCATCCATTTCCATGTGCCGCTGTTCAGCGAGCAGTTGTTGCTGCCCGAACTCAGCGGCAGCCAGAGCGCACTGTTGCAGACCTTCGATTACCTGGCGGAGCACCCGGAAGTGCGCCCGGTACTGGAGGTGGAAACCTACAGCTGGAACGTGCTGCCCGCTCCGCTGCGGCCACAGACCGAACAGGCGCTGCTCCAGGGCATCGTTGCCGAGTTACGCTGGGTCGAAGGGCAACTGCGCGAGCGGCAACTGCTGAGCGCCCCATCCCCCGCGCAGGAGGCCTGCCCCCATGGCGTCTGAAACGAGCTGCCCACCGCTGTTGCTGATCAATGTGGTCGGGCTGACGCCGAGCCTGCTGGGCGAGGCCACGCCACGGATCAATGCCCTGCTGCGCAACGCCGCGATGACCAGCCTGCAACCGGTGTTCCCGGCCGTGACCTCGACCGTGCAGGCCTCGCTGCTGACCGGCCTGACGCCCGCGGAACACGGCATCGTCGGCAACGGCTGGTACTTTCGCGACCAGGCCGAAGTGCGCTTCTGGCTGCAATCCAATGCACTGGTCCAGGGGGAAAAGGTCTGGCAGACCCTGAAGCGCCAGCGCCCCGACTTTCGCTGCAGCCAGCTGTTCTGGTGGTTCAACATGCACGCCGAGGTGGATGCGGCCATCACCCCACGCCCCCATTACCCGGCCGATGGGCGCAAGGTGTTCGGACTCTATTCGACGCCCGCCAACCTGCACCAGACCCTCGAGCGGCAGATCGGCGAGTTTCCCTTCCCCGGTTTCTGGGGCCCCGCGGCGGGCATCGCCTCCAGCCGCTGGATTGTCGATTGCGCCATGGCCGAGTTCCGGCTCAACCGGCCCGACCTGCAACTGATCTACCTGCCACACCTGGATTACAGCCTGCAACGCCTGGGCCCCCAAGACCCGTCGATCGCCGACGAGGTCCGCGCCATCGACCAGCAGGTGGGGCGCCTGCTGAGCTTCGCCCAAGCCCAGGGCGCCAGGGTGATGCTGCTCTCCGAATACGGCATCGAGGCGGTCCGCCAATCGGTGTCGATCAACCGCCTGCTGCGCCGTGAAGGATTGCTGCAGGTGCGCCAGTCGCTGAGCTGGGAACTGCTCGACCCTGGCGCCAGCGCCGCCTTCGCCGTGGTGGACCATCAGGTCGCCCATGTCTACGTGAAACGCGCCGAGGACGTGGCCCGGGTCAAGGCGCTATTGCAGCGCCAGCCGGGCATCGAGCAGGTGCTGGACAAGCCCGGGCAGCGGGACTGGCAATTGGACCACGAGCGCAGCGGCGAACTGGTGGCAGTGGCCGCGGCCGGCTACTGGTTCGATTACCGCTACTGGCTCGACGACCGCCTGGCCCCCGACTTCGCCCGCACCGTGGACATCCACCGCAAGCCGGGTTACGACCCGCTGGAACTGTTCATCGATCCGGCCATCCGCTTTCCGAAACTGCGAGCGGCGCGACGCCTGCTGCAGAAGAAACTCGGCTTTCGCTACTACATGGACCTGATCCCCCTGGATACCCGCCTGGTCCGCGGCAGCCATGGACGCTTGCCCGCCAGCCGCGCGACCGGTCCGCTGCTGATCACCAATTGCGGTCTGTCGTTGCCGGACCAGCTTCCGGCCACGGCAGTCAAGCAACTGCTCCTGCAGTACTTCCTGGAGCGCCCCCACCACGACCCGGCCAATGCCAAGGAGCTTCCATGCGGCGAGCCATCTCTATAACAGTTCTGAGTGCCGTGGCCGGTTTGGCCCAGGCCCAGAGCGCCAACCCTTACGATTGCAGCGATTTCTTTACCTACGGGACCAGCGTCGAGAAGACCCGCAGCGACTTCCTCGCCAGTCCCGAGACCCAGGCCTGGAACTGGTTCGTCTGCCTCAACCAGCCGTCCGCACAGGGCAGCCCCAACCGGGTCTGGGAAGGGCTCAAGCCCTCGAGCCAGGTGTTCCTGCCCAATGGTGCTCCGCCCCAGCCCTACCGGCCGGAGCAGCCCGCGCCCGCCGCAGTCCTGGAACAGGCCCGGCAACTGGGGATGAACCTCGACCGGACCTTCCATGACCTGGACAGCACGCTACAGGTGGACGGGCTGCCCCTGCTGATGGGCGGCCAGGTGCCAGAGGCGCAACGGGGCCAGCCGGTGCGTTTTCTCTTGCAGATGGGTCAGGGCACCTTCGACTACATCGTGCAGCAACAGGTCTACAACATGAACGGTCAGTACGCGCTGACCAACAACCTGATATTTCCCGAGGCTTCCTGGGAAGTGAAAACCTCCTGGATCTGGATCGGCACCGATGCCGCGTTCAAGCAGCAGCTGGAAAACGACGGCTACTACGTCATCCAGGCCTACTACCCCCACCAGAACCAGTATCAGGTCGGCTATGCCGCGCTCAGCGGCATGCACGTGATCAACAAGCTGACTCCCCAGTGGATCTGGACCACCTTCGAGAACGTCAACAACCACAAGTACACCGTGACCAACGCCGTGCCGGCCACCCCGATGACCAACACCACCGGGCCGACGCCCCCCTCCATACCGGTCAACAGCAGCTTCCAGGGCAACTACCCCTCCCTGGCGAAGTACGAGTTGATCGGGGTCGAGTTCAAGCCCGTGACCCAGGTGCTGGCCAATTCGCAACTGGAGTCGGCCTTCCAGGACACCTCATCGTGCCTGGCCTGCCACGACACCGCGGCCTACTCGAAACAGAAGGGTTACTTCAATTTCGCGATGAAAGAGGACGGCGGGATCGTCTACCCCACCACCCCGCTGCCGGCTTCGGATTTCGCCGACTACAAAAAACTGGACTTTGTCTGGTCGCTTAAACGCGCCCAGTGGCAACGCTAAGGAGCCTGACATGAGCGTATTGAACTTTCCCCGCATCTACCTCAACGGCCATATGTTCTGGAACCCGCCAACGGCCAACAACAACGATGCACTGCCGCTCTATGACGCGGTCAGGATGGACCTCAACTGGCCGTTCCTGAACTACTACGACATCAATCCCCAGAACGCCCCCGAGACGCTGATGCCCTGGACCATCCGGCCGTTGTCCAGCACCCAGGTGCCTCACTATGTATTGCAGGTGCCGACCAATGCCTCGAACTTCCGCAACCCGTTCATGCCCGCCGAATGGGACCTGTTCGGCGACAACGCCTGCGGCACCGTGAGCTACCAGGACACCCAGTCCACGATCATTGGCGGCGAGCTCCAGGCCAATACCTACATCGACCGGGACCCGCTGGTCAGCAAGAGTTTTCAGTTGCTCGGCAACCCCTTTGGCAGCAAGGCGCCCACGCCCGCCCGCTTCGTCGATATCAGCCCCTGGCAGAACACCTTCACCGCGCTGTATTTCGACAAACTGGTGCTGGGCGACGACCAGTGCGGCCTGACCCTCAAGCGCCAGTACCGGATGCTCGACCGCTTCCTGAACTTCAACTGGGCAGCCACTTTCGGCGGCCTGAGCTATGTGACGACCACCTGGCAGACCTGCTTTGCGAGAGACAACCTGGACTGGGCCGTCGGCGATTCGCTCCTGCTGCAACAGCTCCAGCAGCAGATGATCGAGCAAGACGCCAAGGGGCTGATGTTCCGCTTCTCCACCTACCTGACCTACTACGACAAGAACGGTGTGTTCAATGACTTCCCGCCGGTCGATACCCATTCCGGCGACCCCGTGGACATGGCCCGGGTGGAGATGCTGTATGAGAAGGGGCTGAACAACGTCGCCGATATTTTCTACAACCCGGCCTACAGCAGCACGGCGGGCACCCTGGGCCTGTGGTTCGACGACGAGTTCCCCACCGCCCCGGCCGGCCGGCGCCTGGTCCCGGTGGAGCCGGTGCCGGTCTACAAGACCACACCTGGCGATATGCAAGACACCAAGGCCACGCTGGGCGTGATCCCTGCCCAGATCACCGACGACACCCTGTCGCTGGATCTGTCCAACGGCTTTCCGTTCTATCCGGTCGATCCCGACGCCCCCATCGCGGTGGCCGAGAAATTCAATGCCGGCATCCTCCACCTGGGGGTGCGCCAGCAAGATCAGTTCATCTCCGCAGTCATGATCAACTACGACCAGTACCGGCAGTCGGCTTTCAACCAGCGCTCGGGCATTCTCGATCTGCCCCTGAATGAGACACAAAAGAACCTGCTCGAGAGCGGCCCCCTGGAACTGCAAAAACTGCTGGCAAACGCCGAACCGGTGATCGCCGCCACCCAGCGACAGTGGACCGCCGAAGTGGTCGAGAGTGGCGGATTCATCGACGTGGGCGACCACAAGACGCTGACGATCATGGTGCAGAAGGATGGCAAGCCCGCGCCGGAAGGCACCGAACTGCTGGTCGCCGAATACGGTAACGCCTATATGGTGACCACCAGCGACTATTACCTGGCGTTCAGCAACGAAGCCGACTTCACCCTGTTCTACGATTACCCGGAAGAACCTACGCTGAACCGCTCCAACCGGCCGCAGTTCATCGACACGCCGGTGGCTGTCAGCTATCTGGCCACTGGCAGCGGCCGCCGGCTCACGGCCAGGCGCACGGTCGTCACCTCCAATACCGTGCCGGAAGGAGAACCGGTCGGTTATCGGCAGTTCCTGGACCAACCCATTACCGTCAACCTGCGCCCCTGCCTGGTTTTCGACAACGCCATCGCCCAGACCGGAACCCTGCGCGACGAAACGGCTACCAACAGCATCGACTACAGCATCGCCAGGATCCGCACCGACGCCAGGGGTGTCGCCCGAGTGGGAGTCAGGGCAAAGGCACCGGGTTTCCCTACCCTGCGCTTCTTCCTGCCCGAAAGCGGCAAGATGCCCGCCGTGCCCTTCAGCTTCAACTACTCCGAGGCCTACACCGACTGCCTCGCGCCGTTGCGGGTGCTGCCGCTGGAGCCGAAGCTGCAGCAGGACTTCATCGACTACTGGAACACCATCTACCGGGACCTGAACGCCAGCCAGCTGATGTGGAACAACTTCATCTACCCGCAGATCCTGCAGCCCTTCTATTACCTGTACCCGATCATGGACAAGTTCATGCCGCTCAACTCCCAGCAGCGCGTGGAAGGCGCCATCGACCAGTTGATCGTGCTGATCAGCAAGGAGTACCAGGAAGAAAGCACGCTCTCGATGCCCATCACCCGTGACATGTCGCAGAGCCGGCGGGCCGTGCTGGAGCTTTGGGCCAACGCCCTGGTGAAGCACAACTATCCGCCGATGCCCCTGAGCATGAAGGACTTCCCCCCCTACTGACAGGAACCCCGCACCGGGAACACCGGGTGACCCAGCGTCACCCGGCACTTCACAGGAGTGCCGCCATGAACGTCCATCTCTTGGTTGCCATTGCTCCTGCTGTTCTGTCCCGGGGCTTTCGCCGGGCAGGACAACAGCGCCGTCTACTTCACCATGGGGGCACAATCCCCTCGGCTGCAACGCCGCCAACAACGACTGCATCGCCAAGCGCGCCGCCGGCGACCAGCCAGCGTGCCCTGCTCAGGGCCTATCTCACCGGCGAGCCCTGGCAGCCGCTGCTATGAACCGACCCGACGCCAACTGGAGAGAACCGATGACAGCTCCCCTACGAATTCCCCCCCGGCCCCGTGAAGACTTGCGTGCGCACAGGGTCATTCGCGAGAACCTGCTCAACCCCCGGGGCCTCTGTCTGCAAGCCGATGGCAGCCTGCTGCTGGCCGAAGCCGGCTCCGGACGGCCGGACCAGCCGTTCAGTGGGCGCATCAGCCGGCTGCGCCCCGCCCCGCACCGGGCGGGTGCCTACCTGATGCCCGAAACGCTGGCCCATGGCTTTCGCTCCATGAACATGCAGGCACGCATGCTGCGCGACGAAATCATGGGCCTTTCGGATATTGCCTGCGGCGCAGGGCGCTGCCTGGCCAGCCTGACCGACTACGTCGAAGGCTCGAAAGTCCTCGACCTGGCCTGTAGCCCTCCCGAGCCTCTGTTTCACAGCCGCGGCAACCTCAACGCCCTGTGCTATCACCCCACGCGCCATCGCTGGCTAGCGGTCAAACCCGATAGCAACCAACTGGTGGAGTTCAGCGGCACCGGCGATGAGCGGGTCCTGGTCGAGCTGCCCGACCTGGGCCAGGATCAGGATGCGGTGCCCGTTACCCTGGTCTACGAACCGACCACCGGCGCCATGCTGATCAGTCTGTTCTCCGGCGAGTTGCACCAGGACCCGAGCCGCCGGGGCATCGACTTCGCCAACCAGGCCGGCCAGGTGATCCGGGTCTGGCCGGAAAGCGGTCACAGCGAAGTCCTGATCGAAGGGCTACAACTGCCCACAGGCCTGGCCCTGACCCCAACGGGACAGCTGCTGGTGCTGGAACTCTGCGACCGTCTGCTACAACCGCTGCGCACGGACTGGGACGGCGAATGCCTGCACGGCGGCTTCGCCCGCTTCAGCGGCCGCCTGCTGTGCTGCAACCTGCAGACAAGAGAAGTGAGTATCCTCGCCCAGGGCCTGGATACCCCGTCCAACCTGTGCCTGGTACCGGGGGCCGTGCTGATCAGCGAAGGCATGGGCTTGAGTGGCCGCCCCTTGCCCACCCCGGACGGCCCGCCCGTCCCCTTGACCGGGAGGCTGCGGCGAGTCGAACTCTAAAGCGGCGACGCCAGTCCAGCGTTTCGAGCGGCCAAAAAAAACGGAGCCCATCAAGGGCTCCGTTTTTCACTCATGACCTGCGTTCCGAGGGATCAGAACGGAATATCGTCATCGAAGCTGTCGTCGAAGTTCTGCGCCGGCTGCGGCGAGGACTGCTGCGGCGCTGGACGCGATTCGCGCTGTGGCGCCTGCGAAGGCTGTGGACGCGACTGCTGCGGACGTGGCGCGGAGTTGCCCATGCCCTGGCCCTGGTCGCCCTGTGGACGGCCGCCCAGCAGCTGCATGGTGCCCTGCATGTCGACGATGATTTCAGTGGTGTAACGCTTGATGCCGTCTTTTTCCCACTCGCGGGTCTGCAGCTTGCCTTCGATGTAGACCTGCGAACCTTTGCGCAGGTATTCGCCGGCGATTTCCGCGACCTTGCCGAACATCGACACACGGTGCCACTCGGTCTTCTCGACCTTCTGACCGGTTTGCTTGTCGGTCCATTGTTCGCTGGTGGCCAGACTCAGGTTGGTCACGGCGTTACCGTTAGGCAGGTAGCGAACTTCAGGATCCTGGCCGCAAGTGCCGACCAATATGACTTTGTTAACCCCACGGGCCATAACGTTCTCCTAGGCTTCGCACGCCGATCGGGCTGGGTTGACCAGCTGCTCGAGGGTCGCGCGATCCAATAATTCGGTGTCCAATTTGATGTAAATGGCGGCTTCTTCGGCCACCATCACTGCATCTGTTACCCCAACAACGGCCTTCAGGCGCTCGACCAGACCGGCTTCGCGGATCGCTTCGGGCGATAACGGCAAGCGCAGGCTCGTCACGTAAGGAGGTTCGCGCATGGTAACAGCAAAGGCCAACCACAGGGCAGCAAGTCCTGCACACCCCAGGAACACAACCGACAAACCGCCATGCTGGAACAACCAGCCGCCGAGAATGCCACCCAGCGCTGAGCCGAGGAACTGGCTGGTGGAATAGACCCCCATGGCCGTGCCCTTGCCGCCGGCCGGTGAAACCTTGCTGATCAGCGACGGCAGCGAAGCCTCCAGCAGGTTGAACGCGGTGAAGAACACCACCGTGCCGATCACCAGTGCCTGCAGGCTGTCGCCGAACTCCCAGAAGAATAGCTCGGTGAGCAGCAGCGTACTGACCGCGCCCAGCAGAACTCGTTTCATTTTGCGTTTTTTCTCGCCGTAGATGATGAACGGGATCATGGCGAAGAAGGAGATCAACAGTGCGGTGAGGTAGACCCACCAGTGCTGTTCCTTGGGCAGGCCGGCTTTTTCCACCAGGGCCAGCGGCAAGGCGACGAAGCTCGACATCAGCATCGCGTGCAACACGAAGATACCAAGATCCAGGCGCAACAGGTCCGGATGCTTGAGCGTCGGCAACAGCGCCTGGCGCGCGACCCCGGACTCACGATGCTGCAATGGGCCGGTCGAGCGCGGCACCATGAAGGCAACGATGAAGATGCCCAGCAGCGCCATGCCGCCGGTGGCAAAGAACAACCCGGACAAACCGAAACTGCGGGTCAGCAGCGGGCCGACCACCATGGCCACGGCAAAGGACAGGCCGATGGTCATGCCGATCATGGCCATGGCCTTGGTGCGGTGCTGCTCGCGGGTCAGGTCCGACAACAGCGCCATGACTGCCGCGGAAATCGCCCCGGCGCCCTGCAGGATGCGCCCGGCGATCACGCCCCAGATCGAATCGGCGTTGGCCGCCAGCACACTGCCCAGGGCAAAGACGATCAACCCCAGGTAAATCACCGGACGACGGCCGATACGGTCGGAAATGATCCCGAACGGGATCTGGAAAATCGCCTGGGTCAGGCCGTAAGCGCCGATCGCCAACCCGATCAGGGCTGGGGTCGCTCCTGCCAGATCCATCCCATAGGTCGCCAGGACCGGCAACACCATGAACATGCCAAGCATACGGAAGGCGAACACCAGGGCCAGACCGCTTGCCGCGCGGGTCTCGGCGCCACTCATGCGCTCGCTGTGGGGATCATGCATGGAAAAACCTCGTGTGAACCGGCGGCGATTCTACCAGTCCGATCGATTGACGGGGTATATGGCGACGCTTTGCCGCGCAGGTTTCATCTACGGCTGCACAGACCTCATTTGATAGTGTGCATCCATCCAGTATTTGCCCTTATACTCCTACGTTTTCGACGCCCGCCGAGCGAGGCCACTTTGGACAAGATCCTGATTCGTGGGGCCCGAACCCACAACCTGAAGAACATCGACCTGACCCTGCCACGGGACAAACTGATCGTCATCACCGGCCTGTCCGGATCCGGCAAATCGTCTCTGGCGTTCGACACCTTGTATGCCGAAGGCCAGCGCCGTTATGTCGAGTCGCTGTCGGCCTATGCCCGGCAATTCCTGTCGATGATGGAAAAACCCGACGTCGACACCATCGAAGGTTTGTCGCCGGCGATTTCCATCGAGCAGAAATCCACCTCGCACAACCCGCGTTCCACCGTCGGCACCATCACCGAGATCTACGACTACCTGCGCCTGCTGTATGCCCGCGTGGGTACGCCACGCTGCCCGGATCACGACATCCCGCTGGAAGCCCAGACCGTCAGCCAGATGGTCGACCTAGTGCTGGCCCAGCCGGAAGGCAGCAAGCTGATGCTGCTGGCGCCGGTGATTCGCGAGCGCAAGGGCGAGCACCTGTCGGTCTTCGAGGAACTGCGCGCCCAGGGCTTCGTCCGCGCCCGGGTCAACGGCAAGCTCTACGAGCTGGATGAGTTGCCGAAGCTGGATAAACAGAAGAAGCACTCGATCGATGTGGTGGTCGACCGCTTCAAGGTCCGCGCCGACCTGCAGCAACGTCTGGCCGAGTCGTTCGAGACCGCGCTGAAGCTGGCCGACGGTATTGCCCTGGTGGCGCCGATGGACGACGAGCCCGGCGAAGAAATCATCTTCTCCGCGCGCTTCGCCTGCCCGATCTGCGGCCACGCCATCAGCGAACTGGAACCCAAGCTGTTCTCCTTCAACAACCCGGCCGGTGCCTGCCCGACCTGCGATGGCCTGGGGGTCAAGCAGTTCTTCGACATCAAGCGCCTGGTCAATGGCGAGCTGACCCTGGCCGAAGGGGCGATTCGCGGCTGGGACAGGCGCAACGTCTATTACTTCCAGATGCTCGGCTCGCTGGCGTCGCATTACGGTTTCAGCCTGGAAGTACCGTTCAACCAGCTGCCGGCCGACCAGCAGAAGGTCATCCTCAACGGCAGCGGCACGCAGAACGTCGACTTCAAGTACCTCAACGATCGTGGCGATATCGTCAAGCGCTCGCACCCGTTCGAAGGCATAGTGCCGAACCTGGAACGTCGCTACCGCGAGACCGAGTCGGCCACCGTGCGCGAGGAGCTGGCCAAGTTCCTCAGCACCCAACCGTGCCCGGACTGCCGCGGCACCCGCCTGCGTCGTGAAGCGCGCCATGTGTGGGTTGGCGAGAAGACTTTGCCGGCCGTCACCAGCCTGCCGATCGGCGATGCCACCGATTACTTCGGCACCCTGTCGCTGACCGGACGCCGTGGCGAGATCGCCGACAAGATCCTCAAGGAGATCCGCGAGCGCCTGCAGTTCCTGGTCAACGTCGGCCTGGATTACCTGACCCTGGATCGCAGCGCCGACACCCTGTCCGGTGGCGAGGCGCAGCGGATCCGCCTGGCCAGCCAGATCGGCGCCGGCCTGGTAGGAGTGATGTACATCCTCGACGAACCCTCCATCGGCCTGCATCAGCGCGACAATGATCGCCTGCTGGGCACGCTGAAGCACCTGCGGGATATCGGCAACACGGTGATCGTGGTCGAACACGACGAGGATGCCATTCGCCTGGCCGACTATGTGGTGGACATCGGTCCGGGCGCCGGCGTGCATGGCGGGCAGATCGTCGCCGAAGGCACTCCCGACGAGGTGATGTCCCATCCCGATTCGCTGACCGGCAAGTACCTCTCCGGCCGGGTGAAAATCGCCGTGCCGGCCAAGCGTACGCCGCGCAACAAGAAGCTTTCGCTGTCCCTCAAGGGCGCCCGCGGCAACAACTTGCGCAACGTCGACCTGGAAATCCCGATCGGCCTGCTGACCTGCGTGACCGGTGTCTCCGGCTCGGGCAAATCGACCCTGATCAACAACACCCTGTTCCCCCTCAGTGCCACGGCGCTGAACGGCGCGACCACGCTGGAAGCGGCTGCGCACGACAGCATCAACGGCCTGCAGCACCTGGACAAGGTAGTGGATATCGACCAGAGCCCGATCGGTCGTACACCGCGCTCCAACCCGGCGACCTACACCGGGCTGTTCACGCCAATCCGCGAACTGTTTGCCGGGGTTCCTGAATCACGCTCGCGCGGCTACGGTCCGGGCCGCTTCTCCTTCAACGTCAAGGGCGGCCGCTGCGAAGCCTGCCAGGGCGACGGCCTGATCAAGGTGGAAATGCACTTCCTGCCGGACATCTACGTGCCGTGCGATGTGTGCAAGAGCAAGCGCTACAACCGCGAAACCCTTGAGATCAAATACAAGGGCAAGAGCATCCACGAGGTCCTGGAAATGACCATCGAGGAAGCGCGGGAGTTCTTCGACCCGGTGCCGGCGCTGGCGCGCAAGCTGCAGACGCTGATGGACGTGGGGCTGTCCTATATCAAGCTGGGGCAGTCGGCGACGACCTTGTCCGGCGGTGAAGCGCAGCGGGTCAAGCTGTCTCGCGAACTGTCCAAGCGCGACACCGGCAAGACCCTCTACATCCTCGACGAGCCAACCACCGGCCTGCACTTCGCCGATATCCAGCAATTGCTGGACGTTCTGCATCGCCTGCGCGACCACGGCAACACTGTGGTGGTGATCGAGCACAACCTGGATGTGATCAAGACTGCCGACTGGCTGGTGGACCTGGGGCCGGAAGGCGGTTCCAAGGGCGGCCAGATCATTGCCGTGGGTACACCGGAGCAATTGGCAGAGATGCCGCAATCCCATACCGGTTACTACCTCAAGCCACTGCTGGCCCGCGACCGGGCCTGAGCCCCATGAAAAAGCCCCTGCCATTGGGAAATGGCAGGGGCTTTTTTGTGCCCGTCAGAGCCCTGCAGTTGCCTGCAGGAAAGGGCATCAGAATTGCGATTGCAGGTAGTTTTCCAGACCGATCGACTTGATCAGACCCAGCTGCTTTTCCAGCCAGTAGGTGTGGTCTTCTTCGGTATCGGCCAACTGCACACGCAGGATGTCGCGGCTGACATAGTCCTTGTGCTTCTCGCACAGCTCGATGCCCTTGCACAGTGCTGCGCGGACCTTGTACTCCAGGCGCAGGTCGGCGGCGAACATATCCGGCACGGTGGTGCCGATATCCAGATCGTCAGGGCGCATGCGTGGCGTGCCTTCAAGCATCAGGATGCGGCGCATCAATGCATCGGCGTGTTGAGTCTCTTCTTCCATCTCGTGATTGATGCGCTCGTAGAGCTTGCTGAAGCCCCAGTCCTCGTACATACGCGAATGGATGAAATATTGGTCACGTGCTGCCAGCTCGCCCGTCAGCAACGTGTTGAGGTAATCGATTACGTCCGGGTGACCTTGCATCGCCCTACATCTCCCTGCTTGAAAGTCTGTATTTTGAACCAAGCTGACTTGCAGGTCACTGGAAAAACGCTAACAACGTGAAGATTTTCAGTGAAAAGTAGCCGAAAAAACGCAAAAACCGCCCGAATGAGGGCGGTTCTGCTTCTCGTTTAGACTTAGTTAAGCTGTACACCCAACGCCTTTGCGATGCCTTCTCCATAAGCCGGGTCGGCCTTGAAGAAATGCTGCAGCTGACGCTGGACCACATCCGAACTGACACCCGCCATCGCACCGGCGATGTTGCTGATCAACAGGGCTTGCTGCTGATCGTTCATCAGGCGGAACAACGCGCCTGCATGGCTGTAGTAGTCAGTGTCTTCGCGGTGATCGTAACGATCGGCCGCACCGCTGAGGGCCAGGGCCGGTTCTGCGTAGCGAGGAGCCTGTTTCGGCGCGTCGGCGTAGCTGTTCGGCTCGTAGTTCGGCGCCGCGCCACCGTTACTGCCAAAGGCCATGGCGCCATCACGCTGGTAGCTGTTCACTGGGCTGCGTGGGGCGTTGACCGGCAGTTGCTGGTGGTTGGTGCCGACACGATAGCGATGAGCGTCGGCGTAGGCGAATACGCGGCCTTGCAGCATGCGATCCGGCGACAGGCCGACACCTGGAACCATGTTGCTAGGACCAAAGGCAGCCTGCTCGACTTCCGCGAAGTAGTTCAGTGGATTGCGGTTCAACTCCAACTCACCGACTTCGATCAGCGGGAACTCCTTCTGCGACCAGGTCTTGGTCACGTCGAATGGGTTCTCGTAGTGAGCGGCAGCCTCGGCTTCGGTCATGATCTGAATGCACACGCTCCATTTCGGGAAGTCGCCGCGCTCGATAGCATTGAACAGGTCACGCTGGGCGTAATCCGGATCGGTACCCGCCAGGCGGGCAGCCTCGGTCGGTGCCAGGTTCTTGATGCCCTGCTTGGTCTTGTAGTGCCATTTCACCCAGTGACGCTCGCCCTTGGCGTTGATCAGGCTGTAGGTGTGGCTGCCAAAACCATGCATATGACGATAGCCGTCCGGAATCCCGCGATCCGAGAACAAGATGGTGACCTGGTGCAAGGCTTCAGGCGAGTGCGACCAGAAGTCCCACATTGCCTGGCCGCTCTTCAGGTTGCTCTGCGGCAGACGTTTCTGGGTGTGGATAAAGTCGGGAAACTTCAGTGGATCGCGAATGAAGAACACAGGGGTGTTGTTGCCAACAATGTCCCAGTTACCTTCTTCGGTATAGAACTTCAGGGCAAAGCCGCGCGGGTCGCGTTCGGTATCAGCCGAGCCACGTTCGCCACCTACGGTCGAAAAACGCAGGAAGGTAGGAGTTTGCTTACCCACGGACTCGAAAAGCTTGGCGCTGGTGTATTCGGTGATGTCCCGGGTCACGGTGAAAGTACCGTAGGCACCCGAACCCTTGGCGTGCACGCGACGCTCAGGAATGTTTTCACGGTTGAAATGGGCAAGCTTCTCGATCAGATGAAAATCATCGAGCAGCAGCGGGCCACGAGGGCCAGCAGAACGGGAATTCTGGTTATCGGCGACTGGAGCGCCACTTGCGGTGGTAAGCGTTTTGTTTTGGCTCATGCTCAATCTTCCTCTGTCAGTCTTGGAACTGCCGGCTAATCGGCTGACGAGGAGTATCGACCATCAAGATGACAGCATCAAATGCATTAAATGATAACTATCGATAGTTTTTTTCTAATACAACAGACACAAAAAACCGGGCACTAGGCCCGGTTCTTTGTATTTGACGTCTTACTCAGCGGATACAGCTTCACCGCCGACAGCACGATCAACCAACTCGACGTACGCCATAGGCGCGTTGTCGCCAGCGCGGAAACCGCACTTGAGGATGCGCAGGTAGCCACCCTCACGGGTAGCGTAACGCTTGCCCAGGTCGTTGAAGAGCTTA